>Ga0307515_10000804_pt1 | contig 72339 bp, 70 predicted proteins | sample 17_EM_MG_FD_194513 | JGI IMG/M metagenome (GOLD analysis project Ga0307515, IMG submission 194513) | Populus trichocarpa ectomycorrhiza microbial communities from riparian zone in the Pacific Northwest, United States - 17_EM | ecosystem: Host-associated > Plants > Roots > Unclassified | place... | reverse complement strand
TCGAATATCGAATCCTTGGGAATCTGATGCGCCATTGGAAAAAAGTTGGCCGCCGAACCCTTGAGCGCTTCCCAAGAGTCGACGATTACACGGAAGGTGCCCGTTTGATGAGCTTCACGAATTTACATATTGCAGGGGGGTGGGCAAACGTTTGAGCGGTTGTCAATTGAATGCCGAACGCATTGAACAGGGATACCAGCCCGACACACATCTATCAAGTGGACGGCGCTGGCGTACCGCACACAATGCGATGGAATTGGGATGTCGTCAGGGTCATCAATTGAGCACAGCGAACGTCATACACGTCGCACGATGAAAACGTCCACGCAATTCTGGTGTGAAGGCTTCCTTCCTCGCGAAGGTAATGGAGGCGGTTTCCTCCCGATCGCGGGGGGGTAGTCCACCTTAGCGGCAGGTGAGTAGGTCCTGTGGAGCCGCTGTATACAGCTCTTCGTCGAATAGCGAGATCTTCGGTGAGTACTTGAGTACTTGAGTTTTGAATGAGTTCGACGATCGATATACCGTGCCTCGTCCGCTTCCGTAACAACGGAGATACCGTTTGGATAACCTGTTGAATTGAGGTTTGAAATTTTGGGAGGGCAAAGTCGCCCAGCATGATAAGCTGTAATACACACCCCCACCGTACATTATAGGTTCTGAGCGGTGCCCGGTGCCCGGTGACCAGCCAAACAGAATCCTGGACTGGGAGACTCGCAAACAAAAATGAGGTCCAGGAGTCTGTTGCGCGTGACCACAAGCCAGTAGTCTCGCTTCCCCAGTCGTTCCAGTTCCTCTTCGCCGATCTATTCCTGAGGGATCTGAAAAGTTGTAAGAGGTCAATCACGTACCTTGACGCCGAAGCTCCTTCATCACCGGCACCCTTCGTATGTCACGCGTCGCGGATGATGCTCTCCAGTATTTGAGTGAAACCAAATTTAGTTGGTATAAAGCAATACAAGTATAGTGTAGCCGACGGTAAGACAGGAGTCGCTGAGGCAAGGGTACAAGCAAGGCCCTAAAACCAACCGAATTTTGTGAGGTGAGCACTGGGGTCAAGGTCAACGAAGGTACTAACAAGGGACAACTCCTATCGAATACAAGAAACCGTCGGCAGAACGGGTGGCATGGAAGTAGAACGGTATCTCGTGACAACAAATAAGTGGGCGAGAACGACGAGGGCAAACAGCGCGCTCATCCCATCCGCCTGCAAGAGATGTGCATGACGCACGACGGACAATGTGGAGCAATCGACAAACGGGGTGAGTCAAACAATCTACGAACAATCGTCAAGGGAACGGGAAAGGGGTATCAAACGAGAGGGGGCTCGCTTAACCGGTAAGGCGCCGCAACGACGTCCGTCGTAAGTGAGTAGAAAACGAGTCACAGCCAGCGTAAAACGGTTCGGATAAGTATATGGGTCTGAGATTTGTAGTAAACCAGCTGCGAAAAATCCGACGCACAGCATCCTGTCACGGGTGAGAGAGCGCTGGCTAGATTCGTTTAGATACCTGCATAGGCATCGTCATTGTCATAAATAGTGTAGACGGTGTCAGGACGCTTCCGGTCCGGGGTGGAGGGGTTAGGGTGAGCAACGTGAGCAGGAGCAGGAGCCGCAGGGAGATCGGGGGTAGATGCCTCTATCTGCTTGTCCGGAACCCCAACGGAGACAGGGTGCAGTGCGTACACTGGGGACATTGGTGAAGTCAACTCGGGTAATTTGGGTGGGTTCGAGTCAACCCTACTACGGTTCGAGTGAACGGGAGATGGGGGCGGGAGCACATTTTCAGAAGGATCGGCGAAGGGAGATGGTCCTTTAGGAGTGGGTTCCTTCGGTGGGTATTCTTCCTCAGCAAATGAGCCGAGAACAGGTGCGGGAGGTGGTATATTCAAACGACGGTGAATCTCCTCATACTGAGCGGCCTGGAACGGGGTTACACTAGACCTGCTCATGTCGATGTAGTGTCCACTGTTATCCACAGGTGCAGGGCCGTGGGTGGGTGGTTGCCTTGACAAGTAAGCCGACTGAGAATGCTCAGCACCAACATCGCCATGGTTTACAGACATTGGTGGTGACATGGGGGCGGACACTGGCGATTCCATGTACGAGTCTCCGTAAGAATAGGAGTGCGGGATGGCCTGACCAGGACCAGGACGGTTGTAGTCAGCGTTGTGGTCATTGTATCCGCCGTGGAGAGGACCGGGTCCGTAGGTGCTGCCGCCCATATTTGAAACCGGCGTGGAATTCATGCGCCTCTCAATCATTGTGGGGGGACGGGGGGCGAAGGGGCTGTCGTCGTCGTGGAGCACCTGAGGTTCATCGTGGAGCACCCTTGACTGACGTCTAAACACGTCAGCGTCGAATGTATTTTCATTCTTTTTCTTCATACGCCGCTGTACAAACGGTAAGGAAGGAAGGTGGTGTGAGGTTGCAAGGGCTTACAATAAAGTAGAGGACAGCAAAAATAATTCCAGCGAGGCCCAAAATACCGGCAGCAATTCCGCCAACTATGGCACCAGTAGAAACGGTCGCACTAGTGCCTGAGGCGTTTCCGCTCGTACCCGTGGGGGTGGAGGAGGGCGTAGACGTAATAGAAGTGAGCTTGGGCAGAGTGAGCGAGCTCGTCGGGAGCGAGGGCCTCTGACTGAGACTGACGGAGGTCTTATTCATTTGAGTTCAGCGAAAGTGAACGGAGAAATGAATAGGGAAAACAAACCGCAGAACTGGTTGACCTAGGTGGTGGGGGCGTGACTGAAGACGACGACGACAACGACGACGAGCTCGGAGACGACGAAGAAGAGGGAGTCGGCGAAGACGACCTCGAAATGGTGGAGGAAGTCGAAGATGGACTGGACGTCGAACTTGACCGGTTAATCACCGTCGTCGGAGGAAACGGGTCGTTCGTTGGAATGCGGAAGGCTGTAGATCACCAGAACGGTCGGTGGTTAGAGATGAAACGCATACAACGAGTTATGGGACCGACTTGTAGTGGTGGAGGAAGTAGAGCTGAATGGGAAAGGGTCCCTGGTGAGCCTCTGACGACGCTGCATCATCCTTCGGTGAGCATCCATGGTGGTAGTGGTGAAATGAGCGTAGAGATGCAGACGAGAAAAAGAGTGGGAGGGCGGGAAAGCGAAAGCCGGAGAGGGTGACCGTAGCAGAGGAAGAGGATGGTTTCCGAAAATGGCAATTTCAGTTGAAGCTGAGCGCTGAGCGCTTGATGGATTACATAACAACATTTAACACTTGCTACCAAAATTCCCCCCACAATTTCATCTCGCGGCTGAGACCTTCGCCCCGGATGATGTCTTGAGCCTGGATAAGCCTGAGTTCTCTCCCTCGCATCCGACGTACGCGTCGCATGGGATCCTTCTCGTCTAATTCATCGTCTGTACTTGTTTTGTCTGCTTCCTCTAGAGTTTGTGCGTAAGCGTGGGTCAACTGTACGATGGCGTGCGTTTTCGTCAACGCCTTCCCGACTGCACCCGGTAATGGCGATTTGCCATCGGGCTCAAAGTGAGCCAAAACGAACGCCGAGAAGAGATCCCCGACTCCAGCGAAATATCCGGGGATTTTGGGAACCGCACATGCGTGAACGACCGAATTCTTCTCAGGATCACTCCTTGAGGAAGAGATACACAGCAGGTCCGTCGGCTGGCCCTTGGGTATATCCCCTGGCAGAAAGTCGGCCAGCCAAGGCTTCATTGGGATGGAGCTGACCACAACGTGCGGGACGTGGTGTTCCTCGTGCAACTTCCTGATCGCATCACGTAGTGACCGCGGGTCTACAATTCTGATATCTGTCAAGGTCCTAACAAGAATAACGTCACAGGTGGATGGCATGCGATGGGGGCGTCAAGCACTCACTCGACCTCAAACCAGTTTGGGGTGATTATGGTGGAAAGTGGGAGCATCGCTCGGTATATAGATACCACGTTGGGTGAGAGGTACAGAACGCCGGAATCACCCATGACGGCTGAGGTTACCTCACCCATTCAGCTGTAACCCCTGATAGCGTTCGAGATGGCTCACGATCTAGGAGGTATATGAGCTCTGGGTGGCGCTTCCGCAGTTTCCCTGCGACCTCTTGTACGACGGACAGGGCCTCTGGACCGGGTATGTAACCTGTGGTCGGCCATGTGTCAGGTTCCGTTTGCCGATCGAGAAACCAAGCATGCCTGTGAGGAGTCTAGACGGATCGGGAATTTGATTTTCTTCCATTATCCGGAGGATTTGCTGCAGCTCTGAAGCTGAGGTTCGTGTCCCTCCAAACCGACCATAACCTACACAACAAACGTTTAGATGATGAAGCGACTTCGAGTACGGGACTGTACCCAAGTGATTGGAAAAGTTGACCGTGTTGATCACCTTGAATTCGGGTCAGCACGGGGGCCCTCGTTCGTGTTGAGAATTTCAGCCACGCACGTCGACATCGTAGCCAAGACACTGGAGAGGAAAGACAGCGGCCTTGCCTCCTACATATCCGTAGGTGACATGGGATTGTATGCTGAGCACCCGCTGGTTCATGGCTGGACACTGCAGGCGAGGAGCGGAAGTCGCCGATCGAAAGGTTCTCGGGTTCGCGGGTTCGCCGGACCGGAACAATCCCTCTCAGGCTCAGCCAAAGCGTTGGCGAAAGCTGGGGGAAAATTTAAAGATACATAAATGCCCTGAACGTGGTCGATGCAAGACTTTGGGGGTTCGTCTCTGTATCCCCAAGAAAACGAAAGCGTGAACCTGCAAACCGAACCTACGTGTCATAGTACGGTCACATGAAAGGCTCGCTGACACGCCGCCGCTCCCACAGACCCCGACCCCGACGTCTGTAACTCATCCCCACATTAAACTGAGCTGGTATGTCCGACGGAACTGAGTGAGTTCTCATCTTCACGTATCCAAACCGTTCCCCAGCTCAACCCCTCCAGGCTGCGGCAATCATGGTACAATGCACTGGATCTCGTCCAGTCCCAGTTCCGACAACTCCTCACTTCACCAGCGAGTGACTGGAAGCGGGTTCCGACCCCGCCCAGCGCGGGCGATGGTTCTAGCACCCCTTCTACTCGCCCGGATTCTCCCCAACTTCCGCTGAAGAACAAGGGCAAGGTCCGGGCCAACGGCCACACTCCAGACTTGAACAACGTCAAGCTCTCCAGGAAATCTACGAAAACCGGAGACGTCTATCGGGTCCAACTGGATGTCACCCTCGCCCCTGAAGATCCCATTCCCCTCGACTCATGGAAATCCATTTTAGTCACCCCGGAGTTCAGGAAGGAGTGGGACCCGACTGTGGAAAACTCTACGCTCATAGAGATGTTGGACTCTACCACGAGGATATCCAAGACCAACTTCACGTTAGGTTGGCCCGCATAGTGAGTGCTTTGTTTTCACGCCGACGCAATCACCTGTGCTGAACAATCTCCCACTTCCCTTGCGTTCATCGACAGCCCACGGGATGCGGTCACGATCTCGCGCACATTCAATGACGCAACGACTCTAATAGATATCTCCACCTCCCTTCCTCGTTCTCCAGACGAACCAGCATATTTGCGCCCCTCTCCCCCTTACGTTCGTTCGGATGTCAAACGTGAGCCCACTTTTGTGAATTTTGTTGGCAATAATAATCTAATCGGGTTCGATCGATTCATCCACCAGTTTTTGCCTGGTGTGTCCAATACTCCTCACAACAACCCACCGAGCAATCCTTCCGCAACCCAGACCGTGTGCGGATAACCTATTTCTGGCAACACGATTTTCGCGCGATGTGGTCGTTCGGTTCCGTTGCCGCAACCTCGCAGCAACTTTCCGCAATGATGTTGGGTTTATACACGACCGTCAAAGAACGTGGGTATCGCATCCCTGCATTGAAAGGTTATGGCAACGGCGTTATGATTGAGCGAATGCAGTTCCAAGTGGACCGAATTGCCTTGACCCTCAATTACTCTGTGGTATCCGATGAGGGTGACCACCACTTCCATGCCACCGAAGGCATCGACGAACTATACGCGATCCGGGAAGCGAGGAGACTGACGAGGGCGGTGGAATGTACACTGCCTCCCTCTGACGGATGGGACGTGCGGGTATCGGTAAAGGCATCGTCGAAAGAGGTTGAAGGACTGCCTTGGTCGGCGAAAGCGATTCGAAATTCCCCTCCTTCCCCTGTTCCTGATTCGGGAGTGCCAAAGCCGCACGATACGATCCTCTTCCAAATCAAACACAGCCCATTACTGGACGAGCATTCGGTAATGAAGGTTCAGATCACCATTGAAAAGTCCGGCTCGTCGTCTGGCGCTTTAAGGCTAAATGGGATACCCCATAAGGTCGACGCTGTGGAGGAACGAGATCCTTCTTCCTACAATCCTGGAATGATGATCCCAAATCACATAGCTCAAGATGCGACCAGCGCTGCCCAGATTAGTCTGCAAAGCGTTTCGACGTCAAGTGTTGCGGAGAGCAGCACTGTGAGCGTGCCCTCTTCGATCGGTGGTGGATCAAGCAAAACTTCACCGTTGGACCTCATTCCCGGCCCTGTCCCCCCTGGGCCCCCGACATCCGGCGGGCCGTTCGGAGAGCGCTCAGAATCTGCGAAGAAATCTATTTTATCGAGGGTGAAGAGGAACTACATCTACTTCTCCTCGTTGCTTCAAGAGCCGGAGGCGAAGTGGAAACCAAGTGAGGTATATCTTGTTTGATTCTGGAACAGAAGCTGATCCATTCCGCCTCCCAGCGACCGAGGTTCGCGGGGTTTCCGTAACCCAACTTGATTCTATAGATCCAACACTTGTGGTATTCCGCGCCGAGGCTACGTTCGTCGGGCTCGGCATTTGGGATCTTTATAGCACCATCGTCACACCCGGGGCCCGAACCCAATGGGATCGATCATTTGATGACGCCGTTCTCCTGGAAGATGTGAACGAACTATCCGAGGTTTGGCACTGGAAATCCAAACCCATATGGCCAGCAAAGTACGTACCAATCTGTTCAACGTTGATCTTCATCACACACCCATTTCCCCGTTTCCCCCCTTGCGCCGATGATCGTATTCCCCAACTGAACCTTGATTGCTGAGTGTGAACTCACGTGTTTTTGTTCCGCGCATTCATCTGATACGTACAGCGGGAGAGATGCCGTGGTACTTAAGACGGTGTATAAGTCCCCAACAACCATCCATGTGTTCGCGTTCTCCGTCGACGACTTGCCCCTGTTCCCGTTCATCCCTCCAGTCAGTACCCCCACGATCCGTACCCAAGTCGACCTGCAAGGATGGTCAATCGAAGCGCTCTCACCTACCACGACCCTTGTCACCCTCCTCGAGCAATCGGATCCCAAAGGATGGTCCAACAAGAACAGCATCCCGCAGCAAATGATCACCGCAGTCGCTGGCGTCGGTGAATTCGTCATCAAGTGTGGTGGGCCACCTGTCATGACCCGCCTCGATGGCGCAAGTGTCGATAGTGTTCGATACGACCACGACCGCGGGAATTTCAGGATCGAGTACTCCGTATGTTCCAGCCGCCGGACCACCACGACCTCGACCTCGACCTTCACGAGTTCGGTCACAAACGCAGAATCGAAGGCGCAGAAGGAAGAGGAGGAGAAGTACTCGACGACGCCCATCGTGGAATGCGAGTTGAGATGTGATTTGGACACATGGGGATCAGCGTTGGACATCGTGGTGGATCCGCCTCCCCAAGCGCTGAGCTGCCTGAGAAGACACCGATTAAGTGCGGCCGGAGGAGGAGTCTGGATTACCATCACACACGATGCCGTCCTTGCTGGTGACGAACGATTACAGGCCATCGTTCGGCGGGGGATCGCGAGCTCGACCAAGGACAAGGGGTTGGTGATGGTCAACGGAGTCAAGGTGGCGGTTGATGTGGAGGAGCTTTCCGAGACTGAGGTCAAACAGCTAACGAAGCAAAAGCGAATCAAACCCCTCCGCGTTCCCCTGGATCAACCCCCGGTGATAAGGATCAAGAGAAAGAAGAAGGTCGACGATAGCGACGGGGACTCGAGTGGACCTGAATCCCCGATCAAAGGCCCCGCCGATACTTCCAATTCGCTGCTTTCACCCTTGAATGCCGCGTCGGTGATTCCCAAGTTCTCTAGCCCACTCAGTCGGTTCTTCACAATTGGATCGAGTGCGACCCCGGAGAGTTTTACACCGCTTTCGCCTCCCGTCTTTTCCGCAGACGATGTCACGCCGTCGTCATCAAAACCGCCTATGCAATATGTTCTCGATGCCCTACTGTACGTTCAGCAACACCATGTAAATCCCTCTATGGATGGTTGGACCCTCGTTGGAGACAAAGGCTGCCCGGTCCATCGAAAGACGTGTCCGGAAATCTCACCCACCATCCCGATCCACAAAGGCGAGAAGGTTATCGAAGGCGTATCGGCTGAAGAGGTCGCCTCCGTTATCGCGAGTTACGACTGCAAGAAACAATGGGATACCCAGTTTGGCTCTGCGCAGGTCTTCCAGGTGTTCAGGGATGGATGTCATACGACGTTTACTGTCAACAGAGGAGGGTTCCCGTTCAGAGATCGTGGGTTTTACTTGGCTTCGGTGCTCGCGAGAGCGAAACCAACAAGGACGAGGGCGAGAACGAGGGAAGGCGAAGTGGAGAGCTCGAACGATTCTAGGACGGCGATCTTTTGCGTCTCGGCTTCGTTTTCCCCGGAATCGGTCACCTCGTTCTCGGCTGCGAAGTACAACCCGTACGTACTACCCATCGGGCGCGTCTTCGTGGATGGATGGATACTGGAGACCCTCGACCCTTACACTACGGAGAAGTACACGATTCCTTCGACGAGGTGCACGAGGCTGGTCGCGGTTGATCATGCGGGGTCTATGCCGACGGCGACCAACACGAGTCTTAATGTTACGCTCGCGAGAGGCATTCTCGCCGTGGAAACTTACGTCAAGGGGTTGGCGCCCTCTCCCCTTACACGCCTCCCAACGTATGGAGTCATGCTGTTGGACAAAATCGGCGAAGTGGACTCATCGGGAGAACGGTCGAACAGTTGGACCTTGAGGAAACGTGATCACAATCGGCTTGCGGTCGCGACGAAGTACGATCCCCAAGCGAGGATTTACAGGAGCACCCTCCTCGTCACTTGGTCCGGCGTCAAATCGGCCCCTTCGACTTCTTCTGGGTTCCGACCGAGGGCTTCGTCGCCGCTATCGGGCAGCAATGATTATGATTCTACACCACGGCCGAGCAGGTTCGCAGCCCCACCCGTGAAGGAACGAGAAAGGGAACTAGAGGATGGTGAGGGACCAACTTCTCCGCCATTGGTCGGTGTAGAGGACCTTACGAGTTCCACGACGTCGAACGTGACGATCAGGAATCGGTCGGAGAGGGTTTCCTCTTTCTCTGGGAGATCGAGGTCTCAGGATGCGGTCAGATCTCATCCATCCATGTTCACTTTGCGGGGTGAAGTTAAACAACCTGTCGATCTACTCGTTGCGGAGATCGTCGTGGACTCGAGACTATATCCCGGAGGGTACGATATCAACCTGGGGTCGAGAATCAGGAGGAACGCAAAGTTCATCACGCTGCCAGCGCCCGGACAAGCGTTGGGAAGTGAGGAAAAGGACAAGGTGTTGCCGTTGGTGGTCACGATTCACGCGATGCCTTCTTCACCCTTACACTCCTCTGGATTACACGAAGACAGGCCACCGAGACACCTTTTGAGGTTAACACTTCCCACGGCGCAGTATCATGGTTCGACCCTGCAAGACCCATTGACTGACGAGATCAGGACAGCCCCATCAAAGCCTCAGTGGCTGGTCAACTTGCAGGAGAAGGGAGGGGCAGTGGTGGATGTGGAGATTGTTCCTGCGAGTAGGGAGAAACCATCGAGTGTCTTGGCGGAGGGGAAGGCGGTTGAGGTTGTCGGTGAGAAGGAAGCATTGACGAATCTGGGTCGGGAGGAACTCTTGGACAACAGAGCATCGCGATCGGATATGCTTATCGGGTGTGTATATTTTTGTACCGATCCTCGGGTTCCGATTTTCTAACAGTAAGTGGTTTACAGGAGTTGCGGAGAGGGTACCCTGTCGGAGGAGTTCCAGACGCCGGTGGCTATGGCAGTTCATCTGTTGGACCCTGCAGTTTCTGCCACTCCGATGACACCTGCCGAGAGCGAGACGAAGGAGGTCGAAGTGAAAGAAGAACCGCAAAGCAGTCAAGACACCGGGCTAAACGTGAGTCAAATTTAGGACAATTTGCAGTATGGGGCCCCGCTATGAGATATTTACCGATTGGGTTTTTTGGCGTTTCAACAGATGGCATCAACTACCGCTTCTCCCGAAGTAACTACTCCTCAGGCCAGGGGAAGAGGATTATTGGGTTTTCTTGGGTCTTATCAGAACCCATTGTCACACTTCTCGACAAAGGCGAGCACCCCCGTAAACAGCTCGACCACCGACTTGGTTGGCATGGTGACGAAGGAGCCTCAGCCACAAGGAATGTGCGTGGATGCAGCGAAGGTGGCTCGCTCGTTACGGACCATCTCCACACCGCGGCAGGAGTATCCTTTGAGAGTCGTGATCCTCATCGCACTGATTGCGTTTTTATTGGGTTCGTTGTTGCGATCACTGTTGTCTCCTTCGGACTTCATCTATGTGGTCACGGACGTTGGGTCGCTGGAGCAGGTGGAGAGTGGGTGGCGGGAGATCCGTCGACTGGTTGAGGTGAAGTACTTGGTCGGAGGGTGGGATTTCCAGATAGCTGTCGTGCGCAGGCATTAGTCTCTTGAAAGTAATATTTGAGGGTTGTAGACTTTGTAGTGGTCCTTATTCTAATTGATTTGTAGTCTCTCGGCTAATTGCGGTCTGAGTTTGCTCGACTTTTGCGTCCGCGAAACGTGGCTGAGAGTCCTCTCCCAGACCGTCGCCCAGCCGCTTCCCCTCCAGTCAACCCTCTCCGCTCGCTTTCAATCTCTCCACCCCTCTTGTTCGTCGTCGCCGCCGTCGTCGACACCCCGTATCCGTCGGTTCCCTTCCCGCCTCGGTGCGTCTCTCCCGAAATCCCGCCCTCTCTTCCCGTCCAGTCCTCGGATGCCGTGCTGAGCGTTATTTTCCAGAAGGGCTGCCTCAAACTTCTACCCTCGGACATCCTATTCACCCTTCCCCCTCACCTCGGACGACGGTCAGACCCATCGGCTGTCCTCCCATCTCCCCCATCCCTTCCCCTTCGCAAGAAATATAACGCGAATTTCACCTCTTATCTTCACCTCCAATGGCGACGGGACCACCACCCGCCGGTCCTTCCCTCGACGGGGACGCTAACTCCTCCCTGCTCTCCTGGGATGGCGACCGAATGTGCGTTTTCGTCCCTCCGCATCCCTCATTCTTCTTTCTTCGGACTGTGCACTGACCCGCGTCGAATCCTCCTTCAAACAGGTTCCATATCTACATCCATGACTACTGCAACAAGCGAGGATACACAAAAACCGCTCGCGAGCTCGTTAACGAAGCAGAAATCCCCCCAGACTCCCAACCCCCCATCAACGCCAGACAAGGACTCTTGTTCGAGTGGTGGTCCGTCTTCTGGACGTTGTTCACCGCGAAAAACAACGGCACAGGCTCGGACGAGGCTTTGATCTACACCCAAGTCGGTTTTTTTCGACCTTTGTTACGCGTTCTGATTTAATGACCATGTCGACCCTACCACCCACCCCACAGTACCAAGTACAGCAACAGGCTCTTCGCGCACAGAATCGCAACCAACCACAGCCGCCAATTAACAGAATAATGAATGGGATGCCGCCTCGTCAGGCTGTTCAAATGCCTCCAAACGGCGGTGGGATGCCAAATGGAATGCCTGGTGGACAAGGCATGCCGAACGGTCATATGAGTTTCCCCATGTCAAATCAACCTGGCCATCCACCAAGCGGCCCCGGAAACGCCCCAGGTGGTCCGCAACAGCCACTTAATATGCAAGGTATGATGCCAGGGCAGCGAACGATGGGTCAGTTCTAGCTCATTTCCGACGAGTATCTTTCTCACGATTAATCCAAGGTGGCGTCCCCCAACCCCAACAGCCAGGCCAGGGCATGATACAAATGCAAGGTAACCAACACATGGGCCCGATGAATCGTACGATGTTGCCGCCAAATGGCCCCCCGAACATGGCCGGTCACGTCCCTGGGAATCAGCAACAAGCCCATTCCCCGAATTACCCTCAGCAGCTCGGACGCCCTTCGAGTCGGCCCAGTACCCCCGGTCAGGGCGTGATCACCAACCCCAGTCCACATATGGCAAATCGATTACCTCCTGGTGGAGCCCCTCCGATCAACGAAATCAACGGCGAGCTGATGCGCATACCGAACACACTCTTACCAAAACTCAAGCAGGAGTTGATGATCCCTCAGGATAAGGACTTTGGTAACATGACCCCAGAAGAAAAGGTATTTTCTCGCATTTTACGATTTTTTTGTTTCTTCATCGTTCTCTTCAGCACCGCATTTTCGCACACTACCGCGGAAAGTATCGTAACCAGCCCCCGCCCGGGTCAGGTGCTCCTCAACAAGCACCTAATCCCGCTGGCCCTTCCTCGACGCCTCTGATGGCACCGGCGAACGTTCGTAACAACCCCGTGACCCAACAGCGGGCAAAGCGGAACAGTACGTCCCCTGGCGAGGAGGAAGGCACTTCTCCAAAAAGGCCACGTCCTTCTCCGAGCGGTGGTGATCATCCGAACCCACCTGGTCCACCACAGAACCAACCTCCGATGGCATCTATGGCCCCTTTCAATCCTCAGGTGGGAGGTGGCCCCCCCGGACCACAGAACATGCAGAATGGTATGATTCGTCCGCCAATGAACATGGCGTATCAAACCATGACTGGCTTTGGCTCCCCGATGAGCCCAGGAATGGTGTCAATTCCGACGCCAGCAATGATGAACAACTCGGTGCACATGACCCCCGAGGTTGGTCCCGTAGGATTTCCAAGTTCTTGGACAGGATGGTGCTCATTGCTTCTCTCAGATGCACAATTACAGGCAGTCGATGCAAAAGCTTCACCACAAGGGAATGGGGCCACCTCTCACGGGCAATAACGCTGGGTCCCCACTGTCCAATCCCCCTCAGACCTCTGGGCCGGGGCCCTTCAACGCGGGTAATATGAACCAGGCCACGACCATCAAACCGGTGGGTGGAATGATGCCCCCTCCTCCATCCCCCGGCGTCAACAAGGCGCAGCAGAACGGGGGCGACAAACCAGGCGAACCCGGTTCCAGACCGGAAAGCTCTCCGGGTCAGGGGCCACAGTCTGGACCCCAGAACCCTGGGCAACAGCAACAACCTCCAACCACGACGCCTCAGCAGGGACAACAATCGCAACAATCTCAACAGCAGCCGCCCGCTAGTCAGCCTGGACCTGGTCAAGGACCGCCCGCGAATCCAACTCCTGCCACTCCAGGCGCACCACCTTCGATGGGGACAGACGCCACTTCTGGTCTGATGGAGTTGCAACAGACGGCTATGGGTGGCTTGGGCGAACTGACATGGGACATTGGTGATTTCGATCAGACATTCCTCAGGCAAGATCCAGGTGATCTGAACTTCGAAAGGGATTTTGGACAATGGTTTAACCCTGGAGGGGATGTGAGTTTAGATATGAAGTAGTTCTGTTCCGAAAGGTGCGCAGTCATTCTACCTCTTCTCCTTCTCTCACACTGATCGTACGGATGTATCTACACAGTGTACGGATGTTTTGTGCTTCCCCATCTCCCGTTTCCTCGTATGCTTTTGTGTAAACCTTATTGTCTGTCAATCTTCCATATCATACGCGACGCCCGTCCGTGCTTCACATCAATCCCTCTCCCTCGACATCCCCTCTCGGACTGTAGCGTAGTATCACCACCACCACCCCCGGACCCGGCGGGTGGACCACGTTCCCTTCTTGGTTCAGACAGCTTAATCACCACCCAATCATTCGGCTCTCGAACTGGAGTCATCCAACTCGCTCCTTACTTGTACCTTGGACGGGAGGGTGGCCATGTCACCCTCGGTTTCTCCCTCCGGGTTCCCCACAACTACTTGGTCGCCCTAGACCCGCTTGCCGTCCACCTTACCCTCAGTTCCCTCATGAGCCTAACGCAAGCGTTGTATGGGTTTTGTGCGACGTCGCTAGCTTGGTATTCAGCCCTTTCCTTTCATTGGATCTCGTTCCCTCCTCTCTAATCGTTTTCTCTATGTTCTTTCTTCTGTTGTGGATAGTTCTTCATGTCTTATCGTCACTGGTTGCTTCCTTCACCACCCTTCTCGTCCCCCCTGGAGTATATACTCCGTCCGCCCTCTCCTTTGGGGGTGATCGTTTTCTTTTCCTTATTCTTGTTATAGTGTTACTCCTATACGTACATTTATGCATACAGCCGCCTGCAGAAATCGGGTTTATCTGTCTCATCCACGTCTCTATCCCTTTACCCGGTTGTCCTCAGCATCCTCCTCGAAATCTCTCTCTCTCGACTCTACCCTCCCCGATAGCATATACGTAGTAGTCTTTACCCTGATCACTTTAGTTTTTTCTCACCGTTTCCGTTATCTCCCCTCCTCTCTCTCTCTCTCTCTCTCTCTTACTATTGCCGCTTGTATTTATCTAGTACCAATACCGATCCAGCACCCTCCCGTCGCGTGACTGCCTCTTGGTCTCACGGTCCTCGGACATGGAGGCGCCACATGTCATGGGGATATACTTAACAGTCCCACCAGCTGTCAACTTCTCCTGACATCTCACCCGCATCCCATGATGCAGTGTAGCAGTGGGGCGTCAATGGGGTTTTTTCGGACCTAGATATCCGTGTCCTGGTTCCGATGCCGCTTTCTCAGGCTTGGCGCGAACTAGTTCTCTGGACATTTGTGCTACGGTGAATTTTCCCCGCGCTTCATTTAGGCTGGAGACTAAATGAAAGCCACGAGGCCGACTATCCGATATCACTCTACCACCTGCACCGACTCAACGCAGTGGAAATGCGATTGGAGGAAATTGTTCGGGCCTAGGCTGTGGAAAGATCTGAGGGAAAGATCTGAGTACCGACAATATGGGAACAGGTCCTTGCCAGACCCGAGAGAAGCTGTCGCCAGGTGAGGGAAACGAGGCATAGGGAATCCCACCCGTCTCACGAGGTCGGCGAAGGGTGATCTGACCTTGGGACCATGCCATCGACACCCAACACAAGCCATATTTCGATTTCAAGCGACCGGGAATCCGGTAGTATGTGAACCACGTCATCGCAATTGGTGATTCTGACCGTCTCTTCAGACGAGATAGACAACTATCCCATTCCCGATCATATCCAGGAAGCGCTTCCGGCCGTAGGTGGGGGCGAATCGAACTGGAAGTCCATTGCTTCCGCGCCGGCCAAATTATTCTTTCGTCTGGCGAGAGACACCTTAGACGTCTTCCCTCCGTTCAGATCCACCGTAGGAGTTCTCTGTGCAATTCTGGAAAGCATTGAGGTACAGTCCACCTCTCATCCTCTGCTCACGTGCTTACAGTTGTCCCGGCAAACGGACGTGGATGAGCAGGCGATAGAATCGTTGGTACCCCGGGTCAGACCACTTGTCGAGTCGCTGTGCAGGCCTGGTTCCCAGGGCAATTCCGACGAGAAAAGGAAGAGAGAAGAGTCGGGACGGTAACCCTACGCTTTCCAAAATTAGGAGTCAAGCCCAACCCACGGGCATTGTTGGGAAACTAGAAGAGATTCTGCAGAATCGAGGTCGTTGGCCTTACCGGAGATATGGACACCAGGATTTATGTCCTCAACAATGTACAACAACGGTGTGGGCTGGTGAGTTATACATGGAATTTACGCCGGGACCCGTATTCACACTTATTCAGGCAGGAGCTTCCTGTGAGCGGACGGACGACAGCTAGTGGTTAATCTTGAATCTTGGCCCCATGAACATTACAAGGCAGGGTTCTCACCAGAGATTAACGTGGTTGTGGGGCTCCCGGCTAAGCGGGGAGCGTGTTCCTGGACAGTCAACTTCAATCAAATACTACTCGCCCTCGCGTGCCACCCAGACTTCAATGCTGTCGGTTTGCAACTCGGTGGTATCATTATCCTCGACGCGATTACGGGCACCAGCACGTCTATTCTCCGATCCGGTGGGATCTCTCGCCTCCTCGCTGGTTGGGTACTGCTGACATCCGAAAGCAGTGACAAAACTATCCGACTCTGGGACATCCAAACTAGTAGGGTTGTCGAGACCTTCCGTGGCCACTCCAGTGGAGTTCTTTTCGTTTTCATCTCACCGGACTCCGTCGACGCTAAGGGTGAGCCTGACGGTCCGATGGATATGGTCGTGGCTCGAGCTCAAGAGTCTGTGTCACAACCTCCACTGCAAGAGGGTGAGATGTAGGATGTTTGGACGCTTTCGGACGTTACTGATTTGAACAGCTCGCCGGTGCCGTAGTAAATGTACTCGTGTTCTTTTTTGCTTGCGAAAACCGGAGTGGTGCTTGACCCGCCTCCGGACTCGGTTCCGTGAGTGTCGGTGTTTCCGCATAGGTATTGTATACACCACGTGCTTAGACTAATAAATTACTAGCGGTTCCTTGTCGTACGATAGGAAAGGACAGCCCAGGCTGATGAGGACGGTTTGGCGTTATTGAGTCCTGGCGGTATGGGGGAGTGCATATGCGGACGTATCCCTAATGGACACTATGTCTTGGGCCTTGACATTTATTCTCGCTTACGTACCTCGGTGTTCGGTCTGTTGCGTCTATCCAGTGGCTGAACCAACAGTCCCGGGTTTTGCCGCTTACAGGCCTCATGCCCCGCTGCATGTTTAGCAGTCGGCATGAAGGACCAGATCTCCAGAAACCCCGGCCACAATGCCGCCGACGAAGACCCCAACATCCTCATTATCAGGTAGTTTTCATCCACACCCCTCAGTGCTCTGTCAATTAAACGTTAAGCACAGCGATCGAGTTACTTGCAATGCGAGTTTGGCACCGAGGTCTAGCTAAAATCCGGAGGGCGCGTTCTGGAGGTGTTTCTCCAGCGACTTCCACGACGTCCTCATCCCCTGCCACCAGGCTTCCCCAAGAGATCGTCGAAATGATTACCGCCCATCTCGTCTATGACATACCTAGTCTCCGCGCATGCTCCCTGACCTGCTACTCCTGGTAAATTGCCGCGGCTCCTCACCTTCACCACACCCTTGTCACATCAACCTATCACCAGCACTTGGGCCTGAAATTTGAGTGGCCCAAACCCCTCATCCACATGTGCAGGCTTGGGTTGCTCCCCTTGATAAAGAGGCTCCACATCCATGATGCCATCGCCAATAGCGTCGGTGGATTTTCCCCAGAACGGTTCAATCCCCATACCCTACGCCAATTTTCCGCATTCACAAGCGTCCACGAACTTGGGATAGACCACTTGGATATCCCAAAGTTCATGCCGAGGCTCCAACAATACTTTGGTCAATTTCCGCCGACCGTCCGATCCCTCGCCCTGAAGGAACCTGAAGGGTCCCATCGGCAGGTTATATACTTCATCGGACTGTTTCAACACCTGGAGAACCTCAAACTCGTCTTTAGGACCCACCGGCACAAATCTCAGGAAGAAACGGTGGGCGACCTGACGCTCATTCCACCCTTTGTTCCCCCACTGCGAGGACGACTAGTAATGATGCATTCCGCGAGAGTGGAACTTGTGGAGGACATGATAAACCTTTTCGGAGGTATCCGATTTCACTCCATGGATCTTTACATTGTGGATGGGATGCGGCTCCTACTGGACGCTTGTGCAGAAACATTGGAAACGTTGTGGACGTCTCCAACACTTCCTAGTGAGAAACTTTCTCTGAGTGGCACGTAACTTACAGCCAACCGTTCTGCAGTTGGATCCTCCCTTTGGGACTTTGATCTATCGCGGAACAAGTCCCTTCGGACGCTCGAACTCCCGGTGCGGTCCGTTGTTAGTGGGGAACCAGGAGCCCTCATGCACATGCTTTCAACCGTCATGTCCCCTGTGTTCTCCGAGGTTGTCATCGCTTACCAGGACTACGACATCCGCAGTGTGCACTCGGGTGGCCAGTCTGACATGGACGTCAGATGGTTTGGTGGGCAATTCAAAGTTTTCCGTGAGATGCACAAAGTCCGAGACTTTCATCTGGTATTGTGTGCGGATGTCTGGCACTTTATGAAAGAGTATACGGTGTGGAGGTTGAAACAGGCCGTAGCAGCAGAAAGGGCAAAAGGGGGGTTTGGTGAACTTTTCCCTGAACCATTGGTGATTCCTAGTCCACGGGGTTCCTGCCCTGATCGTTCAGAAGGGGTTTGTACTGGCTCTCCCATCCCCTGGGTCCCATTGTGAAAACGTATATAGTGATGGGAATCCGGTTGTAGTTGTAATTGTACGTTTGCGCCGTCGCACGCGACCGCGATGCCCAATGGACGTCCGTTGTGCGGAAACGGTGGGCAATACTCACGATACAACAAAGAGATCTAAAAATACGTTCTGGGGTAGATTGTTTTATCGTTCCGGCGTAGTAGGCCAGACCTGCAGAGTCTCAGCGAGTCAACCAACCCCAACCCACATCACTCTGAAGCCTTCTTGAACTTTATCCACAGTCCGCCAGTGATGTGAATGACGATCGTGAACCCAGGCCAGATCTTCTCTACGTCCTTCCTCGAAGTCCCACTGCGCGGATCCTTCAAGCCGATGTCGGCGCCTGGGTCCCTCTTCCAGGGTGGAGACAGCTGTTTCTGTTTATCGATCGCAAATTCGTCGAAGCGTTGAAGCAGGCGGACCAAGAACAACGTGGCCTCATTCAAGGCATAGTTCTGACCGAGACACTGTACTCTCGTTAGCGTTCATTCGCACCGGTATGCAGGGAGATGGAAATGGGTCGCTTACGCTCCTGGGTCCGGAGGCGAACGGAGTGAAAATAGCGGGGTTCGCAGAGACTTTTTGTTTCAGCTCCGGATCGAACCACCTATCGGGCTTGAACTCCTCTGCATCAGCCCCCCATAACACCTTGTTGCGCTGCATGAGGTAGAAGATGAAAAGAATCGGCATCCTGGGTGGGATGTACATCGGGGGCGAGTTGTGCGTTGTGTCTGATCGTGGTAAGGCAACTCCCCTGTCTCGAGTGTCGCGGATACTTGAAGGGAGAGGACTGAAGAGGCGGAGTGTTTCGTTCAATACGGCTCGAACTAGATGATGGAGGTAGAATCGATGAGGAACTTCCCGTACATATCCATTTTGTACGTTGGGGCTTACGGTATTTCAACCCACGCATATTCTCGACCGTCGGTGCACCCTCTGGACCGAGTACATCAAGAATCTCCTCTCGAGCCTTCTTCAAGACATCGGGATGTAGGGCGAAAAAGTACACCACGTGGGATAATAAAGCTGTCGTCTAAAATTGTGTATGGAGTGAGCACACCAGTGGAACGAAATTAACACTAGGTTAAGACGGATGCCGCTCACCGTGTCCCGAGCGGCCAAGAGGATGTTCAACAACTGATCACGAAGGGCGTCCACGTCTAGCATCAACCTCATCAATCGTTATATACAAAATCAAGATTCAAGGTACTCACCTTGGGTTGTTGTGGCCAAATATTCCAAAAACGTACAATCGTCCGTATTGACGGATTGACCCTTATCCTTCATCTCCTTCTGGATCTCCACCGCGCGAACGACGAGCGGATCGACCCAACCCCTAATCACTTTCTTGTGCCCTTCGCTCTTATCCACGAAAAGCTCAAGGAGCGGCCAGAAGTTCCCCAACATGTTTCGGTTGAGGATCAAGGCCTGGATATCTACAAACGCGTTCGTGAAAGAGCGGAAACCGTCGTCCTTGTACGAGAGGGTGTTGAGGTTCTCCCCGAAGAGGAATTCGGAAGCCGTATCGACCGTGAATCTCGCGAAGAGGTCTTCGAGGTCGAGAGAGTCCTTATGGTCGGCGTTGAGCATGATGTTGATCACCTTCTGGGTGTTCCTTTCGAATAAATCGAGGTCTGAGACTCTGTCTGTTGCGAAGAACGGTCGAGCAATCATCCGATGCTACGTGAGAGTCAGAATAGTTGCTCTCTCCCCACCGCAGATATTCGGTGGGAACGACCGTGGCGACGTACTGCTTTCCATTCCTCGTCATCACGGTTGAGGATCCCCGATCCCAAAAAGCACTCGCTACCGGCAAATTACGCGTTGGCGATCACATTCAATATTGCCTAACGAGTCTTAGGACTTACACCATCTCCTTTTGTGTGTGCCCCCGCCAGAATTTGCTGTACCCCGAATTGTATATGTATTTGATGTGTTCGGAATCCATGGTGATGTACTGGGGCGTTCCGTGCAGAACGATAAGGAAGGACGCCCATCGAGACAAGCCGCGAATCGCACCTTATCAACCCATAGGATCCTCAGATTTAATGTTGTAGCTTTGTACTCTTCGAACAGCTCCGCGAACGCATCCATCATGTACCCTGACTTATGACATGCGAGTATTCGGAAGAGAATGTCAAGGTTCCCTGGTAACTTCCCCTTTACCCTACAACAAAACATCCTTATCAGTAACCATCACCAAAATATAAGATTAAGTGGAAAGGCCGCCCACCTAGGCACTGGAACGGCGCCCAATTTGCTGGCCTCCCGAGCGTCCACATAATCCCTGTAAACCGATAAGAGGTACGCCCCAGACAAAGCAGCGGCAGGAAACACGAGTGCCCCCGAGATGTAACCAAGTCTGACCCCCACGAGTCTCAAAGCGAGGACGACAATCCCAGCGGGAATGACGCATCCGCGAAGAAGGTCGCCCAACACCCTCAGGCGAACGGATTGGATCGAATAGTTGTATGGTTGTCCCATGTTCCAAAACTCTTCAGTCTTCACCTACCGCCTGGCGATGGGGGGGGGGGTCTGGGGGAGCGGAGAAAACGATGAATTGGCATGGGCGGCGGGGTGAGGTCTTTATATGATTTAACCCGGTGATCCCGGGTCGTCACAAAAAACGACAACCACTGCGGCTCGGAACGCGATCGTGATGGTGATTGGCTTATGGGCGGAGGAGCATGGTGGTATACGTCATTGACCGGATGGGATCCGAATTCGACAAATGGAACCGCTGGTGTCTCTGCCTCCTCGACCCCACAAGCGAACTGGCCGCGGAAGAGTGGGAACCGTAATCATCGCGTATCCGCCCCCGTAGGGCCAGATGTGATCTGTTCCTGCGGGAGAATGAAACATCTGGGGCCGCCTGCACCGCAGTGGGGGGTGGTATGGTCTCAAGTCTGAGACGAAGTCACGGAAGTGCATCGTACAATCATCGGTATTGTGCCAAAGCGGTTACGGATTCCTTTTTGTTTGGTGTAGTGGCGGCAATCCGCGTTACGGGGAACCTCACCCTGTTTACGGATTTTTGCCTGGGGTTGCGTACATGCGGTGAACGTGCGCAATACACGTACGTTAGGACTGCAGTTCCACCCAGTTTTCCGTCGACGTCTTCAGTCTGGGGTTTCACCTCGGAATTGACTATGCAGTCACATTTTTTGACGTCAGGTTGAAGTTAGTCCATAGAGGTCTTTGTCGTGCGGACAATCAGAGGCACTTACTATGCGATTCCAAGTTCAAGGTTCAGCGTTCAGGCAGCTGAATAGGGCACATAGTCGTATGCCGGAACGCCGTCAGCCGATCTCGCGCTTCAATTGACGCTCCACGGGGAAGGCCGGGCCCACCCCTGGTTTGTGAGGTTGAACAGCGGGAGGCCCCAAAATAAGTTGCACTTCCATTGAATGGGTGACTGTCCGTAAGATTACATGTGTCTCTAAACATCGTAGAAGGATGCCAGATGCCGGGGTTCGTGCAGCTCGCAGCCCGACAGAGCGGTCGGGGGTCCCTGCACCCTCCTTGATAACCCAAAGATATTCGTCTATATGCGTGTGTACGTGCATGCAAGGTACAGAAAAGGACAGTTCCTCGAGCGCATTGGAGAGAACATTCTACGACCGGGTCCAATAATCTCAAGGTACCTCGCGACGCTTTATCCTTCAACGAGAAACTATAGGCTCCGGATATACATGTACAGATACCTCACGGGTCGTCGGCGACCGTATCGATATCGTGGAGACGTTGCAATCTCTCGGACACCTTTACAATGGGATGCGTCAATATTATGTATTCTAAAGCGGCTTCAAACAATGCCAGGAAGCCCTACCAAGAAGATATTTTAAACGGTCAATTACAGAAGCCCCCGTGAGGCTATCGTCCCTTCCAACCAGTGAAAAAGTCCAAACGTCTAACCGCCTTCTCGGGATTTCATGATCGTGCCGTATTCTCAGCCCACGATACATCAATGGGAGCTCTGACATCCCACACGCTTTCCAACAAAACGTGGTCGCCAGGTCCAACCTTGCCCACCCACATGAACTTGCCCTCATCCTTGTCAAGGATACTGCCGTGCAACGGGCCCATATTGCCATCCCCAGTTCCCCACTGGACACAGAAACCGTCCGGTCGGCCAAGGTCGATTGGATCGCTAGTATCACATTCCGCAAGGCCTGGGGGTTGTTTGAGTAGCACCTTTATCCTCGCCTCGGCACTCTGAGAACCCACCGGGCCGCCGTACTTCGTCCTGACGACCGGGAGGCTCGTCCTCTCCACAACATCGATCGCCTCACCATCGGAGCGTCGGTTCCGGATGACAGTTGTCGAAGTGTACGTCACGGTCTTGAAACGTTCCACGACCTGCGTTTCTGACGAAATGGAGGTCGTGGAACTAATGTAGTTGGTTACCTTGATGGCTGTGTCGATGCCAAGAGTGCAACGGAACGTGTCCCCCGTTCCAACTTCAGGTATTGTGGTTTTGGAGACGTATTTATCGTCCAGGAATGTAGAGAGAACGCCAGGTAGGAGAGTATAGTTGCTGTCGTTCAAGATTGAACACTAGCCCGCCAGGAAATCAACGAGACGGCGTCAGCGAGAGAACACGGAATACGAATTCAATGAACACACCTGCAGATATGCATCGAAGGAAACCCTTGGGGTGATAACGTGGTGGATCGTAGCAGTAAACGGCAAGATGGCAATGGTCACTTTGTGTAATTTCCCATCTCCCGGAATACTACACCTCCCATCCATGATAAATGAAACGGACGTAACGTCATTCATAATCGCCACCGTCTCGTTTGGATGGTATGGGTACTGTGGGGGTTCCGATGGAGTAGTTGTACTTCGCCGTCCACGGCGGATCGGACTTCGGCTCCTGAGGATTCTACTCTCAAATCCTCCGCGAATAGGCGAGCTTCGCCTCGCGGGACTCGCGCTCGAAGTCCTGTGCCTGCGATATAGGGCTGTGCTTCTGTCTCTACTCCTGCTTCTGCTTCTGCTCCTGCTCATACTGGACCTCGGGCCGGGCAGAGGGCGACATATTGGGCTCCGACTTCGATATGTATGTCTTGGTCTGCTCGGTCGGCCCGGACTAGTCGACCGAGGTCTATTGGTGTGAAAGGGTATCGGTGTGATGCATCCGAAATGAAAGAACGGGGAAACTTACCTCTCAGGGCCCACCCCCTGTATCTGAATGGTACTAGCCCTGGGAATTCCGTCATCCAGGTCCTCTGGCGCTCTCGTGCTTAACGTCAGCTGAGCATCGTTCCAGTCCTCACCCGTCGATTGAGAGAGATTAACACGGTAGTGTAGGTGCGCGGTTTGGGAAGGTCTCCCCTTCCGAGAGGTAGTACGAAGATCGTAAAGTGGGCTCCATGACGCGTTTTCCACCACTGGCGACTAGTCAGATCTTGAAACCACTGAGAGCACAAGGACGCGGCTCACTGTACGTAATAGTCAGCGCTGCGGACGTATTCCTCGTCGTGAGCAGGGTGATTTGAGCAACCCCACGATACGGCGTTCGGGAATGCCTCCAAATTTCAAGTGCACTCTTCTCCGCCCTGAGTTTCTCTCCGATTCTCCTCACTTGAGCGTCGCACTCCTCCGCGATGGAGAGGTATTTGTCCGTGAACTTGACCATGTTCTTCTGCGAGGTAGAACTCGTAGCAAGCGTGGTCCCGTAGTCGCGAAGCATCCTCATGACTTCTTCCCTGCGTTTCTTGCTCTGTTCCAATTCGGCGACGAAGGACTCTATCCTTCTTTCGTGTTCGTCGTTCCTCTCGTGTGTGCATAGAACGTCGAGAATCGCGTATTCCCCGCTGTTCGGGATGCGCAATGACTCTGGCTGCATCGCATTGGGAAGGTTGTCAATCACGACGGTGCTTTCGCCGGCCTGGTGGCCAGAACACGCCAAGTTCAGCATTTGCCTGGCGCCCCTCGGTCGAGGAAGGACGCACCTTTAGTTTCAAATCGTGAAACGTGCGCAAGACCTGAGCGGTGTTATTCCTAAAAACAGTCACCGCCTGGACGATGTGTTGCGAGGCATCGATGGTGATGAAGGAGCCGCCCGGCGCATCCGGTGTGGCGTCCTTGGGGGGATTGGTCCCGCCAGCCGAGTTGAGCCTTTCAAGCAGACGAGATAAGAGGGGCATGTCGTGGTTCTCGGAAACTCTTGGTCCAATTGCCAGGACTGGGAGCGTATGATTGACGCCCTGTCAGACAACGTGGCGTCGGATCTTAGGGGGCGAAGTCTACGTGCGTTCAAACTTTCGCCGCCAGCCAGTCGTTTCATTTTGTTCCATAAGCAGATGGAATCCGCTCTTTACAAAAACGCGCAGTGGAAAGAATCAAGGGGGGGTCAGTGATCGACGGGACACAGTCGCCCAGCAGTGGATCAATATTCAATCATGATCTCCCCACGAGTTTCGGTGGCGGCGCCGGCGGGTGGTGGAAGAATATCATAGATTTGCCTCTGTGAGGAAGCACAAGGTGGTAGTGGTGGTGGTGGTGGTGGTTCGGTGAGAACGGTTGGAATAAGATAGCTAATAACTCTACTACCGTACAACACCTCGCACTGGCCAGCGACAAAACTTACAGATGGGAGGGAACAAGAAAAGCACTGGGGGAATATGAAACTTAGGGTTAGAGCTCGCCATAGAGCACGTTCTGTACGTATTCTTGGTCCTCGTGCCCTTCCTTCGTGGAAAGGATCTCGAAAACCTGCCCAGTCCCCTAAGTTGCCTAACGCAAACGCGAAGAACAACAAGGAGACGCACCTCGATGGGGGGATTAAGGCCCAATGCTTTGGCCCGCTTCCAGCGTTGCATACGAGTAGTGCCTATGCATGGACCATACATATACGACCTTGAAATGATGGCGGGATTGAGAACAACAGAAGTGAGAGATATCGCCAGGACGTACAAATCAAAAACTCTCAGAATTTCGTGTATCTTTGTCTGTTTCTCCCCATGGACTAGAGCCGGCCGTGCGGATTAGATCTCAGCCAGATAAGGGGTCCCCAAGTTTGACCTCTCACCTGCAGGAAGACCGCCCATCGTCTCCTTGACCCTCACGTAGTGCTTGTTCCACTTGCGGTCCTTGGGATCCAAGCGTTCACGCTCCACCTCCTCAACAGCGGGTGGAATCGGGATGACTGTCTCTTGGGCCTTGGGACCCTTCACGCTCTTCGACGTAGACCGCTCAATCTCAGTCTCATCGTCACTATCACTACTGATTTCCAAGGGGTCAGGGGACCTTGGTCTCTTCGCTGGCACCTGTTCAACTCTGGTTGAAACCGGGGTCGGAGCTGAGCCAGTTTTGCGGATTGGCGCTGCTTTCTTCTCGTTGACGTTTCCAGAGTGTGCCCGCTTCGAGGCAAATGAGAGAGTTGACTGTCTGAGCGCCGGCTGGGGTTTGGATCTCTTTGTTGCAACCATGATGAGAGTAAGAGTCAAGGAGGGTGTTGAACTCTTTCCTTATTTGGCTACCACCCGCATCACCACCATCCCAGTCGCATCCCAGGGCGCGTTCATGATTTCTTCCGCAAATTCACTTCGCGAAAAAGAATTGTGTGCCAAGAAAAATATCGGCCCGAACGTCTCACATATGCATCCCGCCTCATTCGACCGCCTGCCGACCAAATTTCACGCAATTTGATCCCGCGTAGCATTTGGTCGTCCCCAGCTCTGGAAACCTGAAACATCGTGCGGCCAAAAAAAAATCCGTGTGTTTACTCTACATTGGTGAGGGTCGAGTAATAACTAGTATGAATATACCTAGTGGTAATTACAAAAGCCAGCAAACAATGGGCTGGGATCGAGTGGGAGTGTAGAATTAAAAGGATAACAGACGGAAAGGAAGACAAAAAATGTGACATGATATCATAGATGCGAGTGGGTGTGCTATTACGAAGAGGGAATCCAAGCGAAAGACGGCGAACGAAATGGACTCTGGAAGAATGAAAACTACAATTATGCGCGTGCGCGAAACACCGGACGACAAATCATAAACAGTCGAAAGTCGAAAACGAAGTATGCAAAGAGGAAAGAATGTGTCACGAAGAATCGACCCTCGTGAATGGGGATGGCATCCTCCTCTGCGCAACGATATCCTGGAGAGTTAACGAAGGAGTCGTAGGGCTAAAAACCGCCGCTGGAGACGATATCGAACCCGACGGTGACGAGTATTCGGACGAAGAGGAGGATCTGGACATCGACAGCTGTTGTTCAGCCATCTTCCTTCTCTTCTCCCCGACTCTCCAAATCACATCCTTCAACTCTTGAACGACCTCCACGCCAGGTCCCATACCACCACTAGCTCTCCTGTCTCGAGTTCCAGACGGGTTGGTCGTCCAGTCGTCGTCGGTGGATGAGAGTCCCAAACCCTTCCTCTCCCTCCGAGCCTTGGCAAGTGCAATCCTCTCCTCTCTTGTCAACTTCGATCGCTCCCTTTTGAACCCTCCCAAATCTTCAGTATCAGCCTCGAAAACTTCTTCGACGCCGATGAACTTCGGATGGGTGTCTTCCAGGCGCGATTCCAGATGCCTCGAGAAGCCGTTATCACCATCTTCGAAGCCAAGGGAAGCGTTTGCCACGAGTGTTGAAGTTTGGAACAGAGCCTCCACCGTCGTGAATCCCCTCTCCTCAACGGACTCGTCAGTCCCATTATCATGACCTAGAGCGGGTACCACTTCCATATCGGACCCAGAAAGGACACCCTCGGCATCTTGGGGAGGAGGCGCGGTCATTTGTTGTATGTGTTGGAGGAGGTGGTCTCTGCCCCTCTCGCACTCCCTGAATGCAAGCCCGAGCTCCTTCCTCACTCGTTCGTAGGCATCGATGGCAGCTGTCGTGTTCGTTGTTATGGAGGTTGAACCTTGTGGCTGTGGATCGGCGAAAGGATCGTCCAGTGAGACGTCTGGGGAACTCGAATCACGGGTTTTCCCTGAAGTAGTGTCCCGTAGGGCGGTAACACACTGTTCCAAGTTATCTCTCGCCTGATTCACAGCGCAAGTGAGCGCATCCACATGAGCGGCGAACCTTATCAAATGACTGGGCGTCGGCGCGTAAGACATCGTCTGTTCAATGCTCCGGAACGGCTGCTTCGCCTTAGCCGTTGTGGGAAACTCCGAATCGTTAGCACCGGGAGGCATGCTCGATGACGTCGAAACGGAATGTGATCGAAGGTGACGGGGGATTGGCGTGAGGGATTGGGGGAGGTAAAGGGGTTGCAGGTAAGATTGGGTTTGTGAACGTGAATGAGAATGTGACGGTTGCGTAACTGGGGGGGAACGTGAACGTGATTGGAGGGCAATAATCTTTTGTGGGGGACTCGTGGCTGGGTTGGAAGGAGATGCGCTCGCTTCTCTGGATAATGAAGGTAAGCTCGGCGTCTCGTCCTTTATCCTACGTTCCTCTGCCTCGTCCAGCGCCTCCATTAACCGTTCGGTGGCATCCGCCAATGAGGTGGTCAGCAAGGTCATGACAGACCTCACATCCTCCCAATACTCCTCTTCCTCCTCAAACCTCAACGCAAGGAGGTGGGAACACGTGTATCTCTTTGCTGACAGGGCGCCTTGCAAAGCGAGATTAAGAGCTGATATGGATAAAGGATGCCTCGAGGTCTGAAACAAGGTAAATCTTGATGACGGCGAGAGGCTGGACGTTTGATGTCTCGGTGAAGGTCGAGGGCTGCCGACCGAATCGTACCCCATACGTCTGAAAGCTTCCAGTCCTCCGCTCATACGCTTCCGCCTCATATCCAATGCGGCCTGCCCAAATCGTTCCCCATCACTGGCTGTGACAGGAAGGATCTCGCCTCGATCCACGCCTGAAGCCATGGTGTAATCGCGAGGTAGCTCGATCTCCTGGCCAAACACTTCCAACCCCTCTGCAATCTCCTCCTTCACACCATTCAAGGATGGAGTGACTGGGGCAGAAAAACTAGGAGTTTGCTTCATTAACGGTGGAGGTACCTTGGACCTGCGGTTTTTCCCATTGAACTTCCTCCTGAACATATGCATTGGCGAGGTGTTGGATCGGGCAAGGTTGCTGTGTGATCCGTTCCACGTGGCCCTTTTGTCGATCTCTGAGGGTACATCGGGCACGCTCATCGTTCGTGCCCTTGTGTGGGACGCAATCGATTGAGACCTTTTCCGGAGCGTGCTCGGACCAGCGACATCGGAGTCCGAATCGAAGGTGGATTTTACCGGTGAGGCCGGAGCGTACATCTCCGACAGTGGGGCAAGATCCGCTGGGGAAGTAAGGGCGGAAAATAGTTGTCGGATGTTATCGGACTGGATCTGGGTTGTGTGAAGGGAGGATTGCAAAGCCATGCGTAAAGATGTGGATGGGGAAGATGTGCTTGTTGGGCCGTAGAAGCTACTGTAGGCGAACGTTCGTAAGTTTTATGTGATACCTTCAATAGTTGATGCCAAATCACCTGTGCTCCTCACTCTCCAATATTGTGACGGCATCGTGCACAGCAGAGTGCCACGCATTGCCAGTCTTGACGAGCTCATCGAGCGTCTCCAACGACTGCGATGAGAATAGGTACCCCATTTTAAAAGTTGCAGATGATCGCATGAAGTAAAACACTCACAAATGACATCGTCTGGGGCTTGACGTTTTTCTCGACTTTGGACAGATGGAAGAGAATGACGGTCGAGGTAGCAATGAGAACAGCCAGGACGAAATTGTCGGCGATAAGTGCCACAACGGCCATACATATGAGGGTCAGCGGCCAGTGAGAATCAGTAAACGAATCCAGAAGGGTGGGTGATAGAGGCGGCGGGCCGGTGGGGTAAACGGAAGATGTCTCAGAAGTTAGTGAAAGTCTCCCAGGGAGCCGAGAATGAAACGTGCGACGTTGTGTGGACTGAAGTGAGGTTGACAGAAGAGATGACGATATGACATTGTACTTGAAGCGCTCCGCAAAGGCCTTCGACTGCGACTTGGGATGTAAGTTTAGGGCCTAGGAAGAGGACGTCCAGAGAATGAGTATCTTGGACGTAATGGAATAGATTAGATCCGACGTACCTGCAGAACCCAAGACACAGCGGAGGCGAATGGAAGCTTGCCGGGACGCAGACCGTCGAAATCGTCGAAATTTCCTCCAGGCATTATCTCAACGTCTCTCTCGGATTCTGTAACGTAAAATAACGAGAACTGCGGGTTAGATGATGAGGTTTGAGGGGGAAGCTGCATGGGACGCGAACCAGTAAAGTAGGTTTGAAGAGGATGTTGGTCATAGACGGGCTGTGCCATGACTGTGGATCGTGAAAGTCGTGAGGAGAGGTTCCGATATGAAGAAAACGAGTGTAAGGGTCGGCTTGAAGAATAGCTGAGGGATACAAAGACGGGGGTGCGTGTGCCGTGCAGCTGCAGCAGGTTGTGCAGTGGACCTATGTCCGGCCAATGCAAGGGTGATGGGGTGAACAGAGCCACGTGGTAATTCACACTCGAAAACGGAAACCAAAAGAAATTCGCCGGAAATTCCACGTAAAAATAAAAAGATACGCATGTATTGTTGTTTTTCGGACGAATGCATTTTCCAGTCTGATGGTACTCAGTGGAATGTCTTTGTATTGGGGCAGGCACACCAGACCAAAACCACTTACACAATACACCATGCACTCCGGCCGACCACGGCTCGATCCGGTCCGTGCTGAAACATTGGGCCAATGCACAGTTTGGGTATTTCTGGAGCTCATCTCACCCAGATATCCTCAGATTCACGCTTTGGGTCAGCTGGACAGAGTCTGCCCGAAAAGCCGTCGCAACCGTGGGAACCGGCATGCGACCCTTTTGATCGGGTGGGTCGGCTGGCTGTTCCGGACCGTAAACCACGAAGGTCTTCGTGATACATATTTCCCCTGCGAGTCAAGCGGAAGAGGTTCACGCTGAGTTTTACCAGGAGTGTTCGAAACCGCGTCAAGAGGTGAAGGGGCCACTGGCGGTCTCTCATCTCATCAATGAGCTGGGATCGCCTCACTTCGAGCGGTATCATAATTAATTGCCTTCCGACCAAGACGCATCCAGTGGTTCATTGAATAGACTTACGGGGAGTGCGGCACGTAAGAGGACCAAGGTGAAAGTAAGAAGGGTTTTATACCGCTCGCGGGTGGGCTTACATTTAGAATGAAGGTAAGCATAGATGAAAGTAAGCCCTTCCGAAGTTGAAACCATCAGCGGCTGGAAAAAAAGAGCAGCCGTCCCCCTCGCAGGGGTGAATTGGGCGGCGAGGGGTTGAAAACAGTTTGCCTCCGTCGACACCACGCCGAAGCGGGTCAGCCCTCGCTTCGACGCGTTTCGAAGACACACCAAATAAGATGAAGCACGATCTGCACACGGCGAGCACGTTGCAAACGAGTGCGGACCCCAAGGGGGAGGTGGTCGAGATCATGCCGGAAGCCGCCTGTATCGTAAGAGTGTTGTAGAGTTGTATGTGATTGTTGCCGCTCTAGGCTGCGTTGATAACGAAAGCATGCAACAGCCGCCGGGCCCGTAGGCAGAAGAGAGACCAAAACCCTATAACCATACCCACCTACGTAGCGCCCGATTGAACCACCCCTACTGCCAGCAAGGGTCCGGCGGAAGAAACTCAGGCCAATACATCACTGCCCTGTGAAAAAATCCTCAGTCAACGGGGGCGAGCCGAAGGTACGGAATAAGAATCTGGGGTCCGATTGGCCACGTGCTGACCATATGTTATCATAACACCGGCTGTACACAGCATACTCATTTCTTCTTCCTCCCTCAAAAACATCCTCCGTCTCTTTCCCTCCGCTCCCGTCTAGAGTCCGTCCGCTGGCGCTGCGTCGCGGGGGTTGCTGTAAAACTTTCTGCGACCTAGTCTCTCCTCTGCAGAACCGTCCTGATGGATTTTCAATCTACTACCGAGATTCACTACCCCCATCATCCTCAGCAGACGCAGCAGCACCCGCACCAGCAGCAACAACAACCACCTCAGCAGCAGCAGTCGTGGAACCAGACCGCCGCCCCCCTTACCAACTTGTTGCAGCCCCCACAGTCCTCTTCTTTGGCTCCAGCCCAGGACCACCACCACCACCACCAACAGCAACAGTTATACCACCATTACTCAACGTCTGGTTCGGCAGACAGTAGACCTCAAGCCTCCTCCCTGTCTTTGAACATTTCTGGTTTAACCGTCGCCTCCCCCACCAATCTCTCTCCAATCACACCCTCCACCCACCCGTCGACAAATTCTGCCGTCTCTCCCATCACCCCGATCAGCCCTGCTCAGCAAGGACTCGGCAGCGGTGGCCCTGGTACCCATCTCCACCACCACCACCACCACCCCGCCGTACATCCTTTCCAGTTCGTCCCACCGCCACTTGACCATCGGTATGACGACCAATCTGCGGTTTCCGTTCAATACGATTACTCTCGCAGGTTAAATAGCTCCCGTTCATCCTCCTCTGACGAGAAGTCCATCCCCCGAAAGCGCAGCTTCACAAACAACACGACCATGCTAGATGACAATCTCTACGAGACCGGTGACATGGACATCCATACCCCAAGTGGTTCTGTTTACGACGAAATGGACATGTCCTACACCAACGCTGTCTCTGGGAGTCCCGCTGATGGTGGGAGCAACAGTGGCGGCGAGGAAGATCCTTTGAAGCCCATTTCTCAATCTGGCTCGCTCAGCGGGAAACCGATCACGACCAATAATTTTGTCACCAAGCTCTACCAGTAGGCTATTTTTCTTCCAGGAACTGGTCGTGAATTCTGAGCGTCTTGTCCCAGGATGATTATCGATCCAAAATCTGCCCAGTTTATAAGTTGGACAGAGCTCGGAACGAGCTTCGTCGTTTCCAATGTCGCCGAGTTCAGCAGAACTATCCTAGGATCTCACTTCAAACACAACAACGTAAGCACAAGCTCTGACCCATAAACTGGATTCTCACCAGTTCCTGTGACCCCTATTCCCCTCGCCTTTAAACAGTTCTCTAGTTTCGTCAGACAACTGAATATGTACGGTTTCCACAAGATCAACAGGGTAAGTGCCTCTTTCCACCCGAAACGTCAAACTTCCATTTCATTCGGCCCCTTAACGCCCTCGCCCCTTCATAGACGCCGCGGTCTCAGCGATCCTCTTCCGATGTCCAAACTTGGGAGTTCTCTCACCATAAGTTCCTTCGGGGACGCCCTGATCTACTTGAAGAGATCAAAAGGAAGACAATGGATCCCGATCCGTCATTGACCAGCCTCAAACAGCGGCTGGAGTTACCCGGAGAAATCGTCGTCCAGTTAACTGCCATGAAGGACGAGAACAGGCGGATTAGGAAGGACCTTGAGTTGGAGCGGAGGAAAGTCAGTAGACTTACCGTCGCTGTCAAAACCATGTGGGACGTGGTCGAAAGGACATTCCCCGGAGGATGTACGTTTACCTTTCGCTCACTTGCCTTATTCCATTTCCTTCTTTTCCATCGCCTTTGAGACATTTTAAGCGAACGCTGATCTTTTCGTTTCTTTGTGCCCCTTGTTGGCCGGGACGATCGTGTGCCTTCTACTTTGATTGGTGACGGCGTCTCCGTTTCCAGTCTCCGCTCCATTTCCGGTGGACCTATTGGAGAACCACGAGATTCACGGGGGGCCGAACATCTTAGTCACGGCGCCTGGATCTTCGAATTCACCGGTCTCTCCTGCGAACGCAAACTCGGTGACGAATGGGGGAGCTAACCCTACTCACCTTCCATCTTTGTCTCTTCCGAACGTTAACGCGCACGGCTACTCGCTCAGCCCTGCGTCATCGCCTACGACTTCGGAGTTCCCGATGCATCATAATTCTCCGCATAACTTGTCGAGGCAGAGCAGCTTCAACTTTGACGGACGATACGACCATACGTCCCTGCCTCCATCTCCACGGCCAGGCCAAGTTGGGGACGAGAGGGTGAAGCGACAGAGGATGAGTCCCGTCGACCCGCCACCGATGGGTACTCTCCCCTCCATTGCCGGCGGAAATCCGAACGCTAATCCACAGAACGTGGGTGATCCAGGAAAGAAGCTGTCCAGAGCGAGAAGCGACTCGGCCCCGATGGGTGGCGGTGGACCCGGCTTCTTCGGTCAAGCCAATTCCAACGGAGGACTTGGTGGATTTCCATACAACACTTCCACCGTTCCAGTCAGGGCACGAGGGCTAAGCTCAGCCGGCGGAAGGGGAAAGAGCAATACCGGGTTTTAAGTCGGAATTTTTTTTCTCTCATTATCCTCGATGCGACCCTAGTTAATGACGGGGGGCAATGGGAGACACCTGGGCCGTTCCACCTTATCTACTCGAATGGCTTCGTCTCCGTTCTCGACCTCCCGTCTTACCCGATTTTCGCTCCCGTTCCAAGGGTATGGCGAGAGATGAGCCCCTTTACGCTTCTCTCTCGCTTTCTACCTCTTTCGCTTACTCCTTTTTTTCTTTTCGCCTCGCATACTTTCATCCAGCCCAACGCCGCCGTGCTATCATAATTTGCTTCTGTCTCTGCGCGGTCTCTCTCAAATCTCCCCCTCGATCTCTTCATCTCCGTTTACATCGATCTGTTAAGCTTGTTTAGTGTTGATCTCCATCCTGCTTTTTTTTTCTTCCCCAATGCCAACCTTTTCTCGTTTCCGTAGTTTCATCTCTTTTCCCTATCCGCTGTAGTTTAGAGCTTCAGGTCGTTCCGTTGCTTTTCGGTAATCGTTCGTTGTCCATGCCTTTCCTCTACAGGATGGTCTTTGCACGGCCCACCTGGCCTTCACCTTACAACCATTTACATATACCGTCTGTCTTTTCTCTCCTCGCGCTCGTCGAATGCCTGATTGTTACCCCTAGTCGCTCGTTTACACCTTCCCACTTGTTTCTAGTCCGTCTCCTTTTTGTTTCCACACGAAAAGAGTAATCTCATCCCGTTTTGAATCTCGCCCGATATTCTCCATTTTTGTGTACACCCACTGTAGTCAAGTCCAAACATTGTAGGTGTACTGGACTTCGCCGGTTGACGGGCCGATCTTCTTTGGACACTATAGATCTGCGGAACCTTCCCTCTTCTTTCGAACGGATGGCTGTTGTTACGGGGAATGGGTGGGCATTGCCGGCCTCTGGGTTATTGAACCCGGTCGCCTTTGAATCCGGGATCGACCGATGATCCCCAAGGGATGACTATCCCTCATTCAATCCAGCCCGTCTCTTGGAGATCAACAGGGCTGACTAACGGAATGCGAGTCAACGGGGAAATAGGGGAACGATGACGATGGAAAAAAAAATGAAATCTGGGAAATGCTTCGCTGAAGTTGGTCGAAACCACCGAATCTTCGAAGTTTTTGGATTGTTTCCTCCCTCGAGAGGTCCCCCGGTTGCTATATGGAAGAATTTTTTGTCCCTCCTTCCGAGCGAGCACCTGCTGCATATTGTATTGGTGACTTGGAGTAGGTCTGCTTCTGTGGGCTTCGAGTTTATGCGGTGTGCTCGTCGGGGCCCTCAGGTGGTACGCATCGTGATGGTGATCGGGACCGATCGAAAATGAGAGAGGCCCTTTTACCCGAGGGAAGGGCACGAAAGTTTCAAAGACCGCAATGAGCGTATTTTTGATTTCCCACGAGAGATGCCCTTTGTTTGCTCAAGCCGACGGCCCGCGCGCCTGGCTTTTTGCCTTGCTTATCAGTAGCAATCCCACGGAATGTCGGGTTTTTCTCCACTGGTACGCGGCTATACCTACTGGGAACGAGAGTGACTTTGGCATGGGGATTGGAGCTTGGAGCTTCGTGCACATTGCAGGCAACGTGTGGCATAATCGCGCCCAAGTCATCTCTAACTTTAAATTCAGTGTATGCGGTTACGTGTTGCAGAGAAGCAAGCCGAACGTGTGTATACAAGAAGCCATGGATGAATAATGAGTGCGAATGTGAATGGCGGCGGGGGCCATGTTTGCTTCTTTGAAGTCGGGCACCATGAGCCCGCCCAATGTCGTCGGCCATACAGCAAATGTATGCTTAAACCCCGTCTGTATTTCCAATTGGAAAAAATAAAACTGCGTGTTGGGGAGATGATGTACACGAAGTGACCGGAATGGGTTACGTAACTCACCATGGGGGGCGTTCGTTCCGGCCGATGCCATGTTCGCCAGATAGGTGCATTTGGCCCTCGAAGATCACCAGTTCCCACCCTGGGAGTACGGGACAACCGAGACGACCCCGGTACGAACCATAGCTGCGGCGTGCGCGTGGACATGAAAAAGTTGCTGTTCATTGGTCGCGGAGGGTACAATCCTCGTTGAGTTGTTCGGGATCGAAGTGAGTGCCCGAGCCTACCACAGTAGAGGTTGAACGTTCATCATTGAGCGCGACCTATTCTGGCATTGACCAGGATACGCAAGGACTCCTGTGGTTCTGTGGTTCTTGCGACTCGGCCCACGGGTATTGTCGGAAACGTACCTCTGCTCTCCCGTAGTTTGCTAGCCATTTCCTCGGGTATTGTTTCCGCAATGACCAAGGCCCTGGCGCCTTGATACCGGCGGTTCTTTTCATTTAGCGGCGTTAACGATGGTCGGACAAGGACCAGGAAAAGGATACCGAGTATTGCCGAACGCTGAACGCCGCACGAAATCTGGACCCGCGGGAATCTCTTCGGCAACGGGCGTGATGGGGCATGCGCCTGGGCGGAACACTGGACGGGTGTGTGTTGGCTGAATGGTTCCCAACGAAAATGACAAGCTATACAGTATGACTTATCGCAGGTCTCGTTTCGGTAGCCAGTTTTCCAGAGGATGCAGTCCCAGCTCCTTGTTTACTTACCTTTCGATAACGTTGGGACTTGGTCACACGTGGATTTTTTCGCAGTATTGGCCATTCGTTCGTACATTTGACCTCAGTATTTTGGCAACTTGGTTTTCCCACTCACTTCTGGTCTGCAGGGTTGTCAACAACCCATGGTTCGTGTCAGGGATACGTCATTGATCTTTGCGAATGGCACGATAGTGGGAGCGGGCTGTACCCGGGACCTGGCTGCACCTGGTTCCGGCATCATGCGTCATGCGGCTCGTGCCGGGGTACGGACCCCCGATACCATCAAAGGTAAACAAATTGGGACTGTACGGTGACCGGTGACCCCCTGGACAACGGCCTGTCGAGATGAAACCTGTTGTAAAACCTCGACCAAGATCCGAACCGCGCACAACCGATCGATGCGCACAGATCTGTGTTACAATACTTATCGTTAACGTTAGCAGGGAAGTCGATAGGTTCTATCGCGGACAATCCCTCCTATCGCGGGGTCGGGGATCTCAAGCGCCTTATACTTGACTCCTTCTCAGTGTTCAACCATGTCCACCAAATCTAACGTGGACGTCCTCATCATCGGCGCTGGCCCTGCTGGACTCATGTGTGCGAATGGGTTGGCACGGGCTGGAGTGAACGTCCGAATAGTAGACCAGAGGTGAGCATGCCAGGCGGCCAGAGGCGTGGTTCACCCTCTAGTCTCTCCTGATCCGTCCCAACCACTTGACTCCAGACCAGTCGCGGTTGCAACGGGACAAGCGGATGGAATCCAACCAAGAACGATCGAAGTGCTCCAGGTACGCGGCTGCTCTCCCTAAGATAAACGATGATATCTTGGGGTTGACCCTTTTCATTTTCAGAGTTATGGACTTGCAGAACGCTTATTGCGTGAAGGGAATCAGATGCACATGGCTGTTAGTTCTCATTCACACACCCCTTGTTCCGACCGGGCGCGGGACGGAACATTTCGCGGCTGACGCACGTTTCATCTGCGCTCATACCCTGATAGGCTTTTTACAATCCGGGTCCAAATGGCGGAATCGAACGTACCGGCCGAGCACCGGACGTCACAGCACCTACCGCAAGATATCCTTTCGAAGTGGGTATCGTTGTGATTCATCAGCCCAAACAAGCACTAAGTCAGGGACACATATTAGGTCACATTGCATCAAGGCGCTATCGAATCAATATTCTTGGACTCGTTGTATCTTATGGGCCGAACAGTGGAACGCCCAATCAAGCCCACTTCCATCGAGTTATCACAGAATGAAGCGGAACTAAGGGACCCCAGAGCTTATCCCGTCAAGGTGCGCTACCCCGATGCCCGAGCTCATTGATGTGCATGCTTGTGCTGAATCCATTCGCAATCAGGTGCATCTGAAACGGCTCAACGCCACTGATGAACAATCTCCGACCGAGGTCGTTAACGCACGTTTTGTCGTTGGAGCCGACGGTTAGTGGCTGCATCTGCCACCTTGTTCCGAACAAAATTGGAACGCTGATGCCGGGACCGTGAAACAGGTGCTCATTCGTGGGTTCGCAAGAACTTTGGAATTCAGATGGAAGGCGAACAGACAGGTGTGGGATTCATGCCCCATTGGCCCACTCTACTGCAGCCTCTTTCTGTGACTGACTGGCGGTGATCACACTAAAGATTACATCTGGGGTGTAATTGATACGGTCCCCGAAACCAACTTCCCAGATATTCGCAATCGTTGCGTCATCCATTCCGAAAGTGGTTCGTGTATGGTGATCCCACGAGAGGGGGATAAGGTTAGGTTGTACGTTCAACTCAGTGATAAACAAATTGTCGACCCTAGCACGGGGAGGGTTGACAAGAGTAGGGTATCAACGGACCATTTGCTACAGGTGAACTCCTTGTCTTGCCTTGATACCCCTGTTCCAGCTGTCACGGGCCACTCACTCTCAACCCACAGGCTGTCAAGAAGATTATCAAACCGTACACAATCGACGCCCGAGAGATCGAGTGGTGGACGATTTACATTAGTGCGTCACCCTTTACACTACGTTGGAAACTTTTTTTAACCATTGGAAAACAGTTGGTCAACGAGTCGCGTCCAAGTTTTCCATTCACGAACGGGTTTTTATCGCTGGCGATGCTTGCCATACCCACTCTCCCAAAGCTGGACAGGGAATGAATGCAAGCATGAACGACACCCATAACCTCAGTAAGACGCAGAGGCTGGAATTCCGATTGTTTCCCGTGGCTGACACCGTCCGAAAGTCTGGAAGCTTACCCACGTCCTACGAGGTTGGGCTGACATCTCGTTCCTCAAACTCGTGAGCCGTTCTTATAATTAACACTCGCAACCCTTGCTGAGAATCAAACACAGTACGAGTTCGAGCGACGGAAATACGCACAAGACTTGATCAACTTTGACCGCAAGTTCTCAGCCCTGTTCTCTGGAAAACCAAGATCACAAGAGAACCAGGACGGCGTGTCGCATGACCAGTTTTTAGAGTAGGTGGATTAAAGATTTCGCTGTACAAAAGCTTGCGACTGACACGGGTCGCTAGGGCATTCCAGGCCTTCGGCGGGTTCACTTCAGGGATCGGCATCCACTACGCCCCTTCTACGATAACCGACGCCACCTACCAATCCCTCGCCCCCGGCCTTCCAATCGGCGAACGGATTATCCCCCAAACCGTCATCCGAGCCGCCGACTCTAGACCATACGAACTTCAAGATCTCTGCCCGGCCGACATGAAATTCAAGATCCTACTCTTCCTTGGGGATATCTCGGATTCCGCCCAAATCGAACGAGCGCAGAAGTTGGCTGAAGCTCTTGGAAAGCCGGAGAGCTTCTTGAGTAAGTATGGGAGGGCCAAACCGGGTGTTGTAGGGTGGAAGGTGTTTGATCTGTTGACCATTTGTGCAACGAGGAAGGAGATGGTGAACTATTTGGACGTTCCGGCGTTCTTGAGACCCCATTGGGCGAAGTCCGTTTTTTTTTTCAGACCCTCAGAGACGTTAAACTGCGACTGACTATTTGGTAATTGTTTAGGGTATTCGTTGACGACGTCAGCATCGCGTTCAACGCCGGGGGAAAGGCCTACTCGACATACGGGATTGACCGCGGTGCTGGCGCAATCGTCGTCGTCCGACCAGACGGATACGTCGCAATCGTGGCTCCTGTAGAGGATGTCGGAGTCCTCAACACCTACTTTGCAGGTTTCATGACCCAACGAACCAATTCCTCTTCCCACTCGTAATATCCCCCTCCGCGCATCGTGTACTCGCAACACCGTATAGATTTCCAAAACGTTGCACACTATTTAGTTAACTCCTTCACATACCTGCACCCAATCCTTGATCGAACCAAGAACCCCGCGGGTTGCCACGATGATTGCGAGTAATAATTATTGGTAAGAAGGTTATGAGTAGGGACGCCGGTCAAAGTATTCAAGAATGCCTTAGCCTTGAGGACGGCCTCGACTTATTCACGGGTCTGAGATGTGCCCACGATCCAGAAGTACACATAGAAGCCAGAAATTCGAGCCACGACAAACGACCCTCCTCTCAAAACGTTGGTCCCGCCGTTGATCCATGTAGAGGCAACGAATTGCCCTTGTTGCAGTTATCTTGGATCTGTGTCGATGTACAGTGTCAAATGGAGCGCATATATCGTAGCCGCGTCGTATTGAGACGTTATCAGGAGGACTTGAGGTCGGAGGTTCTAGTGGTCTTGTATCACAGCTCCGTTGAACAATGGAGAAAAGGTACCACTTACGGGGCCCGATGTTGAAAGGGAATGCCAGAACGGGTTGAAACACGAATTGGATTCGCGGAAGTAGGGCATGGAGCTGTGGCGTATCTGTTGACAACAGGGTATTTTCTCAAAGTAAAAACTTGCTTCAAATGGCTTAGAGCACGCATGGTTGTTCATCGGTGTGAAGTAGTCATGTTCCATCCCGCTCGGGGCCGTAGATGTAATCCCCAAACTTTGTTTGGAATCCCACCATATATATTTCAACTCCACCAGATGTTGATGTCCTCTCGGGACACAATTCCTCAATTTCATTGGTGTACACTATCAGAAAGTCTTCAGATATCAAGGAATAAATATCGTTTAATCGAACCCCTACGACGGGTATATGTAGTGTACACCCAGTCGCCAAACGATTAAGAGTGCATAGCAGACGAGCGCCCAGAAAATCAAACCACATAAGCAACCACAACAGCCGACAGTTTCGACCGGCTCGACCGGATCTGGTCGGAGGAGTGGTAGAATTGGTTGGACTGGTCGGTATGGCTGGATTGGCCGGGGTAGTTGGACCGGTCGGAATGGTTGGAGTGGTTGGGTTGGTCGGAATGGTTGGACTGGTCGGAATGGCTGGGGTGGTTGGACTGGTCGGAGCGGCTGGACTGGTCGAGGTGGTTGGGCCGGTTGGACCGGTTGGTATGGTCGGGTTAGTTGGATTGGCTGGAGCGGTGGGAATGGTTGGAGTGGTTGGATTGGCTGGATCGGTTGAACCGGCCGGAATGGCTGGACTGGCTGGACCGGGCGCGGTGGTTGAACCGGTTGAACCGGTTGGACGGGTGGGGGCGGCTGGACAGGTTGGACAGGTCGGAACGGTTGCACCGGTTCGTCCACTTCGTCCAACATACCACCGTGAACATCGTTCATGTGGCCATAAATGGTACCCGGAGTGAACACCCCCATACACCTCCAACAAATATGCACCCGACACTTCGGGCAAGTCATATGGTTGCACCCCCCGTTCTTCTCAATCAAGATGTTGCACTCCGGGCACTTCTTGACGTTCCTGCTACCCTCAGCCCACCCCTCCAGCATCCTCTCCTGTGCTTCTGGATCCCGATGTATCTTCCACTCCTCACAGCTGAACCCCTCGTGGTCCTCCCCACAGGACACACAAGCCGACACGAAGCACAATCGGCATCGGAAAATCCCACCCCCATACTCAGTCTCGAGAGAGTAGATTTCGGGACAGTCAGGAGTGGTGCAGTACTTGAACTTGTCCGGATGGCGATCGAGGTGGTCTAGGAATGAGACTTCCAAAAGGTGTTTGACCTGCGCAGGGACCAGGAACCGTTGTATGACTGGAAGGGGAACCGGAACACCACACTTCCCCTCATCGCCCATACACGACAACGGGAACTGTTTCGTGTCGGAGGCGGTGAGAAGGAAGTGGCGAAGACAACCGAAACAATAAGCGTGGCCACAAGCCAGACGGTACGGCTGGTCGATGGTGTCGTAACAAACCGGACAGGTTTCTTCGGCGTCCTTGAGCTGGTGTTGAGATCGAATGGCGTCCGATAACGACTCGTCAATGAGCTTCCCCAAGAAGTGGCGCGCTGGTTCTCCTCCCCGAACGACGATCTTGCAAGGGACAGACGATACATCCAACATAACGTTCTCCTCGCCGACCTCCTGCTTCAACAACGTCGACCCACGTGCGCCATTCACGAAGAACCGAACGGAATCCCGTTTGAGGAATACCTCAAATTGAAGAGATTCCAACCTGTCCACCTCTTCCTGGATCATGGCCTTGGCCCGCTCGACCGCGGCCGGTTCACCGAAGGCTTTCAACGTGCGCTGGCGCTTGTCGGCGCGGATGTATGCCCGGGACTCGTTGTTGACCTTCGTCAAGATCCTTTCGCCTTCGGTGCCGTAAAAGACTCGATTCCATTGCGGTAACTTCTCTCCGGCGGTCAACTGTTCGATCCTCACTTTCAGCCTCCCGACAGTCTTCTTGTCTGATCCCGAAAGTTCGATACGTGCCGGTCGGCCTGGTTGATTTGCCAGGATACGAAGGCGAGCGGTAGCTGAACCGTTGTTTGGGGTGGGTATGAGTGATTGAAACAGTTTCTCCTGGGCTTTGTATTGGGGGCGCGGGACGTGCATCGTGTAATGAAGAGGATCTGGAAGGAAGGTGGAGTATCTCATCTCCGCACAGAATGGTAGAGGTTTCAGATCCAGGAAGTCGCGAACGATTTTGGCATGTTCCCATGTTAAGAAGTGGATCTTGGTAGAGACCACACCGCGTTCGTTGGGGACGAGGTTGGGCTCGTAGGTGACTGAATCGTGACCTTGGGGGTGCGCTCTGGTGACCAGGGACTGTAAAGCGGGGATGGCGTCATCGAGGTTGTAGTTGCGCGCGGTCCTCGGTGGAATCCTGATAGTTGTCGTTCCGCAGAATTCTTGGATGGAAATTAACGGTGTGTTTGGTCCCAGACCGTTGACGGAGATAGTTGCGCGGTTCCAGTGAACAACGGGCAGGTTCAAAGGTTTCTCGGCAATATTGGCTCTGATTTTCTTTCCGTTGAAAGTCCTCTTTTCGAGTTGGGTTCGCTTGGAGTGCGCCTCTTCCAAAGAAGAATAGGAGGCGAACACGGTATCGGAAGGAGCCTGCCACATTACCGTGAGAGTGTATGAGTCCAGGTCCTTGAATTTCCCCATACCTCCCTGTTTGGGGATAAGCACCAACTTGAGCTTCTCCGATCCGAATTCGATCTCGTCCAACCCCGCAACCGCGTTCTTCCCATCCTCCAGTTGTTCGAATTCCACCATAGCCTCCAAGCGAGACCGATCATTAAACGATTGACGTGGTGGGTAGACAGTGAATTTGGTGGGATCAAATCCGGGCTGGGTGAAGAGCGCAATGACTTCCGCCTTGGTCGCGGTGAGAGGCAGGTTCTTCACCAGGACCCTGCAGGTCTCGCATCCGGTGAGGACCCTCTGCACGGTCACTCCGGCACCGAAGGTGACCTTGGTCGAATGAAGGACCGTTTCCTCGATGGTTGCGGAAGCCTCCTGGGCGGCCTTCGCAGCTTGCTCCTCGGCGGCTTTCTTCAAGCGAAGCTGTTCCGCTGCTCGCGCCTGGAGACGGGGATATTAGTATAACATCGCACAACACTTTATATGGAATAGCATACCTCGGGATCATGAGTGAAAGGACAGTTTGGTCCTTCGGGCCCGGGGCAATTGCCCTTTAGCCACTCTCGGCAATGGGGTCTCGATCGCGGAAGCAGATTGGGTCGACGCCTCTGATCCTGTTCGTGTGTAGAGGCACGGGATGTTTGGAACCTCTGCTGAGGCTTTGGAGTAACTATTGGTGGTTTGACCCCTGTGGAGGGGGTAGCCCGGTTCTGGAGCCAAATGGCAACCATCAACGCTTGACTTGAAGATCCAAGCGATCCAAAGAACTTACCGGTGGAGGTTGAGTGCCGCCATTCTTACAAAGGTTGCCGTTGTGGCAATTTGCTTGTTTACACGTCGTGCAGGGCTGCCTCTTACGATGGGATCGTCGGGGTGGGTTTGGGGTTACGTATGGGCCGCTTTGTCGGTTCGTTGACGTGGTTGGGGCCGCCACAACCTTCGCAGATGGTTGTCCCTCTGTCACGGCGAAAGGGCGGTGGGACATCGCGAGTGAAATTTGGACGGTAACGTTCGGTGGCTGGTTGTCGGTAGAACTGATCCCAAAGCGAGCACGACCTGCTCCGCAGACTGTCGGTTGTAAGAGTAGAGAGCAAGTCGTCAGGATCAGGCGAGGAGCAAACCAACAGTTCCCGGTATCTCGTCTCAAAAATGGGTAAAATCTTCGGGGTTTGTTGGTAAAAGTTGGATTTCTCGGAACTTGTTGGATAAATCATAACAAGCTCGGAGACGCGCAACTTTGACCCCTGTTCAAAAACTGGCTAAAGTGTTCGGGGTCTGGGATAAGCTTTTCCAACGGCTACCAGTGGGTAAGTTCTCGCAACCGTTCCAACAACTCCCGGGCCTTTCACCAGCTTTCCCCGCACATAGATTATATTCTGTCAACGAACCCAGCCGTGGTTTTGGTGGCTGTGCGCGGATGCCGGCCGACAAATCAGGGACGTGGATCTCGTCTCTCGCCCAATGATCAGGACAAGATGATTGACGACATAGATTTGGCAGAACTTGGGGAGGACTGCATCGACATACGCGATGTTTCCAAGACTGGGATCGAAGGAATGTTGCGAGTTCAAGCAAACCTGTGAAGAAGGCGAGCTATGACTTGTAGAGGTCAGCAAACTCGGACAGATTTTCGCCATAAAGGTCTAACGAACGGCGCTGGTGCAGACAGGAAACTCGTTCTTGTGAGTGTTTCATACATAATATGAGGGAAAAAAATAAGAAGGTGGAGGCTGGAGATCCAGAACATACTCAATGTTTTCGCCGCATGCGATGATTCCAATTTCTCAGCGCGTTTTCACTTACAAGCTCTGGAAAATCAAAGGTGGCTCTCTGGATAAATTCTCGCGAAAGCCGGAATCCATACAAACGTATAGCGCCTCGTCAATATATCTGATTCCACAGAGGTGAGCTCCCACCCGGCCCACCCAAGGCGGTGGTTCCGGTAAAAACTCCACGTCCTTCACCACGAGCACGCCAAGAGGAGGTTTGGCAACTAGCGGGGATTCATTTGCTGCGATGAATTCCCCATATCGGTGGCTCACTTCCTGAATCGACTCTCCAAAGTCCTCGGTGCTGGGGTTGAGCCTCCCCCCTTACGCATATTTCCCCCGTCGAAACAGATCTCGATAATGCCGAAATGGTCCTTGATCCAGAGGCTAACGATGCAAGACCCATCTACTCTCGGAGTTCAGCCAGTCAAGCAATTTTTCTCTTTTCATCGCTTCGCGAATCTCCACCATCCCGTCAGATCGTAGAAACACCGCCAGCTCGACCCTACCGAAGGAGGCTGCTGGGATATCGTCGGTGGGATGCTACAAAGGCTGGACTACCACACGCTCTCGGTGACTCTCCTCGCAACGGTTACGTCTCAAAACCAGCGGGACGTCTCGCATCAAATTCCCAAGGATTCAATTATACTAGCGTTGGTTCTGTGTCATAGAAACACGCATAGATGCACCTCCGTGAATTGCTGCTATGCTCGCGCTCACATTGTTCCCTCTCGTGCCGCCGATGTTAACCTTCAGTGCAGGTACCCGCTGCCCTCATTGTTGACTCTCCAACGGGTTACATCATCTCGAGGTGTGTGGGGCCTGGGACCGGGTCTTGGGTGGGGGTTGGACTATGGGGTTCGCATCAGTTGTTTCCGAATGCAAACATACCATCACGCGTACATACACTCGCCATATTCCGCCGATTGGATACCCACAGTGGGGGAGCCGGATTTGACGAAGCGAAGCGTTCCTAGCAAAACCTGGCGATCAGAAGCGGCCAGTGAACCAACAATGGCATGCCACTTACCGACACACGACTTTACCTCTCACCACCTTCACACCCATAGTCAGATCAGGAAATTTGCTGGCGGGGCTTCGGGGGGGGGGGCAAGAAAGCACGGCATCGGATCTTAAGATGCGGGAGTGTGACAGAGACGCTGTCGTCAGCACGTTCACATTGATCTCACCCTCACCGTCTGTTCAAATAACCACGAAAGCCAATGGCTTAGTCTTCCCCTGACATAGGGCATCGTTGCTGCCGCGCGATATCTCCATGGTTTCCCTGGAACCTCCAGGACACCGGCGAGTTTCTATCGCCAGTCGGATACCCTGACGATCGCGATGGGAGCGTACGTTTGCCGACGCCACAGGTGGGTTCATAAACCCTGTCGTGGGCGAGCCGCATTTTCGAGCATTCGACGCGACGGTTGGGGTCAGCCACCTGCAGATAACATGGCCACGATTATTTTAAGGGCTAGATAAACTGTTTCCATGGGACCGCCTTCAGTGTGAGGACGCGACTCCGAGCAGAGGGACCTGCTGACTCAACGCGTGGTAGCGATGTGTGGGTAAATGCGTGTTGGTTCGCCCGCCGTGGCGAAAACTCCTATGATATTGCGTTAAGATGCCGTACGCGTTGCGCGAAGGCATACAGGATACGTAGACGACCTGACAATAACAGACCAGTTTCAGGATGGGTGCAGGAAATGTGAAAGGTCTGAGAGTACAAGAGTACCCGGAGCAGATGGTCATAACTTCTCACGCTCTGATTGACTTGAGACAAACCGGTAGCAGTAACTCCGTTTCTAATCCTGGTTGCTGCCTCTGTACTGTCATATCGGGCTTCGGGTTTCGAGCTCGGGCCCAAGCCTTGCGCCTGTTGTATTTGATCATGACTCCTCCAACCCTTTGCTGAATGCCGTGCCTTTGCCTTCGGTCTACTATCGGTCTGTCTGACCAGCGATGGACGTTGGACCGTTCCATCGTCAAAATCCTCGCCTTGTCCATGTCTTCTGTCCCGGAGAACCGTCGAATCCTCCGGCGGAGGGATTATTCGAGTGTTTCGCGATCCGAAATATGACCCGATAATTCTGGTTCGGGGCACCGCGATTTCCAACGTGTTGAAAGAATGCGTTGACTTCGACACCTCCACTCCACCACCAGAGACACCGAGGGATGTTACGAAATCTCCATTCTCAATCCCGAAGAGCCTTCAGTCGGGGAGGGTTCTGTCGTCGCACTGAAGCAATGATCTTCCGCAGCGTCTTGGTCAAATCGAATCGCACGCATCCCGCCCGTTTTGACAGCTGGGTGTTAAACATTAAACGTTGAGCTTCCCATGCGCTTAGCCAGTAGTAGTGGCTACTGGAGAACCTTGAGTTTGAGCTTATTTACTTTCAGGTTCAAAAAAAACCGAGGCGCATCAGACCATCTCGTAACACCTCCAAACCACTCGAATGGATTCAGCGGGTGCAACCTGCCAGGGTATAACATAGCGAGGCCCGAGATAGTTTGCCCATGTCGCACCGACACGCCACGGTTAGTCCTTCAGGTGGCATCGCCCCGCCCACAACTCGACACTAGCGAGAGTGAGAGGATCGATGGTTCTAAAAACCCGGACTAAGGGTATACGGTCTGCAGTTCCCCACAAGACCGTCATAACTCCCCAAAGATCCAGGCGATGCCACCGTCCCTACGTAGTCCTACGCTACACTACGCTCCCCGACCTCCCCTATCGCACCACTTCAATCAGGGGAGTGCAGGGTCATCTCATCTACGACGGGCAAGGACGAGCCAAGTCCCATAAGGGTGCCCTTGGTGAAAAAACCCACTTCGATCAGGGTTCGCAAGGGGAGAGCCTCCCACTAAGCCGCTATGGTCGGTAGTCGGGTTAACACTGGGGTGGTTGGCTGCCAGCATGGAGCAGAGCGTCCCACTGACCCGGAAAGGAAGAGAGCTAAGGAGGAAAAGAGAGCGGGCGAACAACTGGTCCTTTAATACGGTTTGGAACCGGTTTCTCTGCGTATTGAGGGGGTTGTCTGTGCCACCGGAATTGTAGATTGACATAATTTTGGTCTATTTCCGGGGAAGAAATGACGTGGAGATGGGCAAATGGCTGTTATTAATGGATAATTTCATCGGACGTCCATTGCAGAGGCCCTCCTAAGTTCTTGGGATCCAGTGCTTGCCGATGACCCTTCATGAGTATACTAGAACACCGAAGTCGGATAGAGGGTGACATAGCGAGATGATACTGGATATTACGGTTGAACGGGCCACCCGGGGAATTCTGCGGTGACAGTCATTCAGTGTCCGGAAATCATTGCGGATGAGCACCCGTGGGAGTCGGCACCGGAGGCTCCCACACACAACAGCGCCCAGCATTCAAGTTTCTCCGGCCAAACACCCTATGCAAGACATTCGGGCGAAGAAGGCAAAACCGTCATGTGCTTTCAACACCCCATCACGGCCGCACACTCCTTTATTGTATTGCTCGCAAGGCCAGACCATTCTGGCACGTTGTTGTTGATATCGCTTATCCCCAGTGGCAGGCTCTCATGGAGCGCTCTGCCTGTACGTTGTTCTCTCAAGAAGCTCTGGATGGGAGACAATCGGGTCGCTATGAGCCTGGTTGGACGACGATATTTTTTGGAGGCACAAAAGATGCAATACGACCAAGGTTATTGCCGACGGCAGTCGGGACCTCTCAAGTTGAATTGCATACGCGGAAATGACGCGTGGGGGCAGTGGTGTATCCATTGCTAAAAGTATATTTCTCAAAATAAAAACCCTTTAAGAGGTTTATGGAGGATGTGCTGTTCCTCGGTAGTACCATAGGAACTCTGAGGTAGTAAATCTCGGTTTAATGGAACAAGCGACGTAACCAACCGAAAAAGCCGGCCGGTTCGACTGGTTCGGGTGGCTGGAATGGTAGGAATGGTCGGGGTGGTGGGTTCGGTCTGAGTAGTGGAGCTGGTCTTGGTGGCTGAACTGGTTGGTATGGCATGTATGGTTGGAATGGTTGGACTGGTCGGATGGGTTGGACCGGCTCATCCAGTCCATCCAACATACCACCGTGAACATCGTTCATGTGGTCATAAATGCTGTCCGCAGTGAAAACCCCCATGCACCTCCAACAAATATGCGCCCGACACTTCGGGCAAGTCATATGGTTGCAACCTCCGTTCTTCTCAATCAAGATGTTGCACTCCGGGCACTTCTTGACGTTCCTGCTACCCTCAGCCCACCCCTCCAACATCCTCTCCTGCGCCTCTGGATCTCGATGTATCTTCCACTCCTCGCAGCCGAACCCCTCATGATCCTCCCCACAGGTCACGCAAGCCGACACGAAGCACAATCGGCACCGGAAGATCCCGCCCCCATACTCAGTCTCGAGCGAGTAGATTTCGGGACAGTCGGGAGTGGTGCAGTACTTGAACTTGTCTGGATGTCGATCGAGGTGGTCCAGGAACGAGACTTCCAACAGATGCTTGACCTGCGCGGGGACAAGGAACCGCTGTATGACTGGAAGGGGAACCGGAACACCACACTTCCCCTCATTACCCATACACAACAACGGGAACTGTTTGGTGTCGCAGGCGGTGGAGAGGAAGTGGCGAAGGCAACCGTGACAGTAAGCGTGGCCACAAGCCAGACGGTACGGCTGGTCGATGGTGTCGTAACAAACAGGGCAGGTTTCTTCGGCGTCCTTGAGCTGGTGTTGGGATCGAATGGCGTCCGATAACGACTCGTCGATGAGCTTCCCCAAGAAGTGGCGCGCTGGTTCCCCTCCCCGAACGACGATCTTGCAAGGGGTGGATGACACATCCAACATAACGTTCTCTTCGCCGACCTCCTGCTTCAACAACGTCGACCCACGTGCGCCATTCACGAAGAACCGAACGGAATCCCGTTTGAGGAATACCTCGAATTGAAGAGATTCCAACCTGTCCACCTCTTCCTGGATCATGGCCTTGGCCCGCTCGACCGCGGCCGGTTCACCGAAGGCTTTCAACGTGCTCTGACGCTTGTCGACGCGGATGTATGCCCGGGACTCGTTGTTGACCTTCGTCAAGATCCTTTCGCCTTCGACACCGTAAAAGACTCGATTCCATTGCGGCAACTTCTCTCCGGAGGTCAGCTGTTCGATCCTCACTTTCAGTCTTCCGACAGTCTTCTTGTCCGATCCAGAAAGTTCGATACGTGCCGGCCGGCCTGGTTGATGTGTCAGGATACGAAGGCGGGTGGTAGCTGGACCGTTGGTTGGGGTGGGTATGAGTGATTGGAAGAGTTTCTCCTGGGCTTTGTATTGGGGGCGCGGGACGTGCATCGTGTAATGAAGAGGATCTGGAAGGAAGGTAAAGTATTTCATCCCCGCACAGAACGGTAAAGGCTTCTGATCCAGGAAATCGCGAACAGCTTTGGCATGTTCCCATGTAGGGAAGTGGATCTTGGCTGAGACCACACCGCGTTCGTTGGGGACGAGGTTGGGCTCGTAGGTGACTGAGTTGTAACCTTGGGGGTGTGCTCTAAGAACCAGAGACTGTAGAGTAGGGATGGCTTCATCGAGGTTGTAGCTCCGCGTGTTCCTGGGAGGGATCCTGATGGAGGTTGTTCCGCAGAATTCCTGGATGGAAGTCAACGGTGTGCCCGGATCCAGACCGTTGACGGAGATAGTTGCGTGGTTCCAGTAGACATCGGGCAAGTTCTGAGGTTTCTTGGCAATATTGGCTCTGATTTTCTTTCCGTTGAAAGTCTTCTTTTCGAGTTGGGCCCGTTTAGAACGCGCCTCTTCCAAAGAAAAATAGGAGGCGAACACAGTATTGGAGGGAGCCGGCCACGTTACCGTGAGGATGTATGCGTCCAGGTCCTTGGATTTCCCCATGCCTCCCTGCTTTAGGGGGATAAGTACAAGTTTGACCGTCTCTGACCCGAACTCGATCTCGTCCAACCCCGCGACCGCATTCTTCCCATCCTCCAGGTGTTCGAACTCAACAACAGCCTCCAGGTGAGATTTGTCAGTCGGCGATGGACGTGGTGGGTAGACAGTGAATTTGGTGGGGTCAAATCCGGGCTGGGTGAAGAGTGCAATGACTTCCGCCTTGGTCGCAGTGAGGGGTAGGTTCTTCACCAGGACCCTGCAGGTCTCACATCCGGTGAGGACCCTCTGCACGGTTACTCCGGCACTGAAGGTGACCTTGGTCGAAGGGAGCACCATTTCTTCGATGGTTGCGGCAGCCTCCTGGGCGACCTTTGCAGCCTGCTCCTCGGCGGCATTCTTCAAGCGAAGTTCTTCCGCTGTCTGTGCCTGGAGATGCGTGCATTAGCGCGGCATCGCATGACGCTTTGCAGGGAAGAACATACCTCGAGATCATGGATAAAAGGACAGTTCGATCCTTCCGGGCAATTGCCCTTCAGCCACTCTTGGCAGTGAGGTCTCGATCGCGGAAGCAACTGGAGTCGGGGCCTCTGATGTTCCTGATCGTGCGTAGTGGAATGAGACGTGGTGAACCTCAGCTGGGGTCTTGGAGCAACTGTCGGTGGTGTGGTCCCTGCGGAGAGGGTGCCTTGGTTCTAGAGACAAACGGCAGCCGTCAATGCCTGACTTGAATCTCCAAGCGATTCGAAAGATTTACCGATGGAGATAAAGTATGATCATTCCTACAAAGGTTACCGTTGTGGCAATTTGTTTGTCGACACGTTGTACAAGACTTTCTCTTGCGATGGGATCGCCGCGGTCGCTTGGAAGTTACGGATGGATCGCTTTGTCGGTTCTTTGGCGTAGTCGGGACCGCCACAGTTTTTGCAGACGGTTGACCCTCCGTCATGGCCAAAGGACGGTGAATATTTTGGGACATCGCGAGCGAAGTTTAATGTGAGGCAGATAAGACGGGGTCGCTGAACACAGGTGTGGCGGGGTTGCTTCGGGATGGCGCTGGTGTGCGGTTATGTCTTTGTGAGCGACTCTTGAGGCCTGAGGACTGGGTGTCTGTAGAACTGGTCCCAAAGCGAGCACGACCTGGTCCGCAGACACTTAGTCGGTTGCAAGAGGAGAGAGGGAACAAACCAACAATCGCGGGCATTTCATCTTATATTCTGTAATTGGGTCCAGCCACAATTTCCTGTTCCGGATGGCCATCGCGTCTCGGACCCGTCTCCCGGTTGCAAGCGAGGGGTTTGAGAATTTCGAAACACGTTGAACAGACGGCGGCTTGGAGTTCACGACGTTGGTGGGGTCATCTTGGATTTCGGTGGCTTCACCACTTCATGAGTTCGCGTTGCAAAAACGTCAGAGCCGCGATCCGTCAATCAGATGCCGGTTTCTGTGGCTGTGCGCGGCGTCGCCTGCAGGATGCCCTCCAAGTCGACCGAGAAATCAGAGAGGATCTCTTCTTTCAACGCCGCCAAGGACACGGTAGAGATTGTCCTCGCCAAAGCCATATTTGGATTCGCCGCTTCGATCCTCCCCAATGACCAGGAAAAGGTGGTTAAAAAAATAGATTTGACGGAACTCGGGGAGGACTGCAGCAATATATGCGATGTTTTCAGGACCGGGACCGAAGGGTGGAACGCTGCAATCGATGACTTGGAGAGATCAACGAACCCGGACCAACCTTCGCCAGGACCGTACAGGGCATCGAACGGATGCTCAAGGAACGTGCAGACCAGGAACTCGTTCTTGCGAGCGTTCTATGAAAAATACGACAAGATGTTCAGTGTTTTGAACGCACGTGGCGGTTCCAAATTCTCAGCTCTTTTGCAGTTACGAACTCTGAAAAACCATAGGCAGCTCTGAGCCTCAACGTCAACACTTCTCTCTTCGTAACTGAGATTCGCACAAACGTGCAGCGACTGGCCTGTATATCTCGACCCACCCAAAGTGGTTACAACTGACAAATGGGTGGACTCCCACTCCGAGTACCAAGGGATCTGTTTGGACGGTATATATTAGAATAATGAGCCTCAGTAGAAGATGAGCGGCTTGCGAGATGCTAACATTCTAACAGTATAGCCTCATCGAGGGGATCCTCAACCTCGTCCAAAGCAATACCCTGATTGTTCTCACCGGTGGGGGTTCCGGTAAAACATCCATCGCTTCAACTGACCCCCACCACGGGTACGCCGGGGGGGACTCTTTGCGATGAATCCCCCACATTGGTGGCTCTCTTCCTGAGTCGACTCTCCAAAGTCCCCGGAGTTGGGGTCGAGAATCCCCTTGACCCTCCCCTGCGCCCATTTCCATTGTCGAATCAGATCCTCATCGTTCTTAACGACGCTAAAGCGATTCTCGATCCGAAGGCTAACGACGCACGGTCCATCTACTTTGTGGTCGACGAACTCTGCCGGTTAATTAACTTTTCATCACTTCGCGAACCTCCCACCGAGTTGTAAACGTATCACCACCCCGACCCTACCGATGGGGGCTGATTTTCGACAGCATATGTCCAGTTGGGGGGACAGGCTGACCCGGATATCGACGACGAGATGCTGCAAAGGCCGTATTACCATCCCCTATGCGCTCTCGGTGGCTCTCCTTACAACGGTTGCCGCTCAAAATCGGTGGGACGGCTTCCGGTTAGCAGAAGGGTGGGAAAACCCACGGGGGGCAGCTACCCTGCAGACAGAACGCGACCACCACGATCGAGCTCTCTTTAACTCCTCCGGTGTTTGCCAACCTCGGTCCCAACGCTTGTAGCGTCCTCATCGCGAGTCTCCCTCAGGGTATTTATGTGGGGAAACTTGAACGTGGATCTCCCACAGTCCCAAGCGCGCAGAAGGTTGTCGACGGGCCCAACATCCTCTTGTTGAACGATCGAAGAAACAGTTTCGTAAAGACGCTCCCACTACTCCGCGACCACCTCTGCCCAAGGGATCCCAGCCTATCCTCCCCCCCCCCCCTAACGACCAGGAATCAGTATCTTAGTCGGTTGGATCTTGTGGAGAGGGACCATACTTCTAGCGATCCTGGATTCGATGGCACTCGGTGGATTATATCCGAGGATGTCAACACCGAGCATCTTATCGATATATTTACTTCCGTCGTTACGGGCTCAGAAGTTATCCGGGACGGTTACGCAGATTTCCTGAACCACATCTATTGGCACAAATCTCGGGCTGTAACTCTTGGTCCGGAAATCGAGGAACTCGCTGACAGCCATCCTGTAAAAACCTGGGTGTTTGTTTTCACTCGCCAACATCGCTTTCCAACTTGGAAATATCGTGGATTCCAAACGACTGTGTCTCCACGCGATAACCTCCCTGAAGAAACACAGGGATGAATTCAACGCCGCGCGTATTTTTTTGGAATTGGCAGAGGCGAACCGGGTACTCGGAAACATGCAGGGGGGTGTTGCCCAGTTGAGCGAAGCGTCGAGGGCCTTCCAACGGGTTCATAATAAGCTGTGGTAAGGACATTATTTGTCGTTCCCCACTTGGCTATCGAATGGCTTAGACCAACCAACACAAGCAGCCGAATCTGTGTATCGCGCGATCGATGTCCTTTCCGAGGGAGGGGACCACATGTCTGCAGGTTTAATCGTGTCCCTGGTGATATCGTTCTCGAGATAGGTCAATTCCAGGGAGCTATAGTTCACCTCGGCGAAGCTGAATTACGACGAAGCCGAACGCCATAACGATGAGATGACGGTCCGCGTGGGGATACTTCAGAATTATTTCTTGGAGATGCGATGGTGCTTCAGGGGAATTTCTGATCAGTGGAGGGGAGGCACAAAGCTGCGAGGTCGAAAGTCACGCTTACGATGAAGTGCGGCTTGCCACACCGGCTTGGTGCGTAGGGGGCTGCCAATCTGCCACACGTGAATGGGGGGGTTGGCAGATGGTGGCAGCATACGCTAAACGCCCGCTATGTCGGGCTGAGTCCAGGCTGGAGCGCATATTTCGTAGTTCGGATCCCTCCACCATGCTACGCATACACCTCAGATGGCCGGTGGCCAAAAACTCGACGAACTCATCGACCGACAATTCTCGAGAGCCTCGGGGGAGAAGAACCCCCGGACACACGGGTGGAATGTGAAATGCGGCTACTTGCAAACCAGATGCTGTTATTGAGCACCGTGAGCTGGGGTGCGTGGAACGCCTCTCCAAACACGAGCGATGCCCAGGCCAGGCCGCTTCGTTGTCGCGATAGGGAAAGGGGTCACAATCCATGAGGGAGAAACCGACAATTCACGATCAGGTCGAGCGACCTGGGGTCTGGGACCCTGCTGACGTTGTACGGGGTCACCGAATGTTCCAGAAGGTAGAATACGTAGATTAGTGATGTACCGGGAAAAAATGAATCTTTTTTTAATCTGCCAGTTCTTGCCATTTGCCTGGCAGATTCCCCGCTGAGCAAGTCAACTCGGGTCACCTACCCCCAACGTCGTCGTTACGCTAGTCACGGCACGTGACTCACGTGACGTGACCCCAACATAGCAGATCAGACTGTCGCAAAAATCCCACGGCGAATTATAATCAAAGACATAGGAAAATGATGATAATCTCACAAAAAACGCATCAAAATTCCGATTGGAATCCGATAAAATTTGGATTTTTATCATTTTCGATTGTAATCCAAGAGATATTTTTGCGACATCCGATTTACAGTAAATCCAAACAACGCCAACACAGGTTGACCAGCACCATGTCCGCTCCTGCTCGCCTCAACTACACTGTCTTGGGTTCCTCCGAAGTCACCGCCTTCGAGGTCAACGATGAAGGCATTTTGGTCCAAAATGTTTTGAGGGAGATTTACGCAGACTTGACGGACCCCGATAAGGGTCCGGGATACCAGTTTTGGCTGGTATGGGGTAGCGCAACCCTGGATTGAACCGGGGGCTGACCATCTTTTCCTAGTTGAAAGAGCCGATCCCCTTTAATCAAGTTGACTCAACAACGTGGCTACTTGACCCATTGGCAAACCTACTGGACTATGCCACCCATATCCTCCCTGCAGACAGCCTTTTTGACGTTTGGACCACTCGCAGCCCTAAGACCTTGCATGCCGTCTTGCGGTCACGTACCCCCGGTACGTCTTTCACCCCCTCCCCCGTCTTGAGACCGTTGGTTGACGTAGTTTGTAGTGGGTGCGAAGCGCAAGCTTTCGAGCGCGGAGTACCCGGCGCAGAAGCAGCCCGATTTCGAGCGAGGTACGCGTCACTCATTCTACCGTGTTGTGGCTGGACTAGAACTGGAGGGTTAGCTCATCAGGCTGCCGTCAGCCTTGGGCTCCGGGCAAGCGCCCCCTCCTCCGCGTCGAAAGTGGATGCAATCGCAAGACAACAAGAAAAATACCCCATTTACAACGGCCGCCCTCCCGTCAATTGTGGTTTCGATGTTCGGCTCTTCCACCCTGCGTTTGAGAACTTCACCAAACGATGTTATGGCAAAGAGAAGCTCGCGAACGAGGAGAACGCAGCGGTTCACAATTTTCTGGTGTGCTCCGCCGGGTACTACGCAAACGAGAAAGCACGCCAGGGTGAAGTTACACCAATTCTCGCAACTCTCCTGGGGGGTCGCGGCCTCACGGACAATATAAATTTAGACGGGACATCCGCGGACGGAACTATCACCTATTCTTCTGCACGAACCCTTACGCCAATCCCTCTCCTCTACTTTGAATTGAAGAACGAGATCGGCGCTGGAGACGCTGACGCCACCCATCAAGTGGGATTACTGTATCGCAAATTTTGGTCACTCAAGAAGGTACCCCATCTGTTCCCCTTCGTAGGCATTTGCTCAATGGCTTGTCAGGATGGCAACCGTGCAAGCTGTTGTCCCACGTTCCTATTGACTCTCATGGGGTCATGGTTATGCGTGCTTGGCGCGGTGTTCACTGACAGGCCTATCGTTCAGCCCCTGACTCCGTTGTTGTGGCTGGGCCACGTGCACGCACGTAAACCGCAATACAGGAAGGTTACAAGGCTCTTCGCGGCGCTGTCAACGGGCATCTTAGAGCTAGAAGAGTTCTATTCCCACCTGGATTTCAAGCTCGTCTCTGAAGCCCGATTTTTCCCTCACATCACCTCCTTCAACGCTGGTCCTGGACACAAGGTTCAATTCAGCTACGAAAAATATGCGGATCCGATCCCTAACAGCAACAAGGCGGTTTTCATTGCCAACACCCAGGACGATCAGAATCGGAAGATTGTTATCAAGTTCACGGAAGCATACAACGAGAAAGCTCACTCCTTGCTCGCCGCTAATGGTCTCGCTCCCCCGCTTCTCTCTTGCGATCGATCTACGTTCAGCGATTTCATAATGGTCGTCATGGGCTACGTCGACGGGAAGCAGTTGTTCCACAAGTACCCTCAGGAAACTCCTTCCATCGTTCTCCGCAAGGTCTCCGGAGCCTTGAAGGTTTTGCACGAAAACGACCTTGTTTTTGGCGATCTCAGATCACCGAACATCCTCGTTACAGCTCAGCACGATGTTCAGCTTGTGGATTTCGACTGGTGTGGAACGGTAGGAAAAGGGGAGTATCCGGCAGACATCAATCTTATAGACATCGAATGGCCAAAGGGCGTCGTTCCTGGTGGCCCCCTGCAGTTCATACACGACGAGGAGATGCTCCGGAGATTGGAAGTGAGAGGATAGAATAGTGTTATGTTGGTGCTTCACCGGCGCCTTGTATACTACAGCATTGACTCGAATTTGCCGAGGGTTCTTCCTTCAATTCCGAAGTTAATATCTGAACCGCTCCGATTCTGCCTGATTTTGTGTGCCTCGAAGTTGTTTGCAACTTTCCTATCTCAGAATTCCTCACGCGTTAAACCGAGAAACTCGGCCTGCCAGAACCCACCAGGCCACGAGAAAACCGCCCCTCCCCCGTCGTTTCTGGCTCCGTGTCTCACGTTGGGAGACGTCCTTCTATTTCCTTACTCAACCTCAGGACCCACGCTGTTATCTCTCGATAGCACCGTGTGGCGGGGGTGGGCTACTTCACCCGAAGTGGGATGGAAGGTGTTTGATACTGTTTGTGCGGCGAGAGGAAGATGGTGAACTGCAGAAGGACCGTCGTACGCGCCGGTGCTCCTATAATGTCAGACTATCGTCGCTCGCTCGGATCGCGACCGGATGGATCGAACCCCCAAAGTGCTGGTGGCTGCACGACGCGCATACTGGGGGTGATCTACCGATCCCGTTCCCTCGTCGCACTTGTCCAGTCTGCGAAAAACTATGCCCTTGTTCACTCGTTGTGGCCACTTGTCGATATACTGTTGTTCAAGTATACTGTTGTTCAAGTTCGTGTCTGAAGTCGATCGCAGACTTTGTATATCCTACCACTTGTTTTCTCATCATTCTCAGAAAGCACAGGCTCCACTTCGGGAGGATACTACACGGTGGTTCACCGTTTCCCTGGACACCGAGAAAGTCTTTTCGTTATTCTCAATGCACCCACTGTGGAAGAAAAATAGATAAACTCTCCGGGGCCTGTTGGTACGATAAGAGTCGGATCTGTGGTGATCTTTTCCAATTGCTGGATATGTATGTTCTCGCAACCGTTGGGAAACAAAACTCTCCAACAACCCCCGGATATTTTACCAACCTTCCCGGCACAGAGGCTCCTTGGTTTTGCTGGTATACACTATCGGAAACTGGGTGACTATCCGTAAGGCTACTTCATGTACACACCAACCTAGACGAATATCTAGAGCCTTTTAAGGGAACTGTCAGGACCCCGTCCGTTGCGTTGGGCCCTGGATATTGCCTTCAAACCGCGCATCTGGAATCACGACGCTACCACTATTTTGTTCGAAAACCGGCCAACCTTCCGAGTTACCGGGGCCGGTAAGGGCCGCGACCCCACGTATCTCAAGCCTGCGAGGTGCTGGGTGCCGTCCCTATGCTTGAACTCCTGATTTCATCGGGCTACGCTGCGCGGAGTGCCTCAGATATTGAGGAGTAAACCTCGGCTAATGGAACCCTACTGGAACGGATATGTATATCCCTAGTGTTACGGATAGTCACCCACTTTTCATATGCCGAGCAATAAATCTCAGTTAATGAAACCCTACTCTGAAGGATGTACGTATTTCTAGTGTTCGCCCAGTCGCCCAACGATTAAGGTTACTGGACAAAGGAATGCTCAAAAAATTATTCGATGTAACCGACCAAAAAACTCGACCAGGTCGACTGGTTCAACTGGCTGGACTGGTACGAGGAGTGGGGCTGGTCTGGCTGGCTGGACTGGTTGGTATGGTTGAAATGGTTGGACGGGCTCGTCCCGTCCGTCCAACATACCACCGTGAACATCGTTCATGTGGTCATAAATGTCATCCGCAGGGAACACCCCCATGCACCTCCAACAAATATGCGCCCGACACTTCGGGCAAGTCATATGGTTGCAGCCCCCGTTCTTCTCAATCAGGATTTTGCACTCCGGGCACTTCTTGACGTCCTCGCTGCCCTCAGCCCACCTCTCCAGCAACCTCTCCTGCGCCTCCGGATCCTGATGTACCTTCCACTCCTCGCAACTGAACCCCTCGTGATCCTCCCCACAGGACAAACAAGCTGACACAAAGCACAATCGGCACCGGAAAATCCCACCCCCATACTCAGTCTCGAGAGAGTAGATTTCGGGACAGTCAGGAGTGGTGCAGTACCTGAACTTGTCTGGATGCCGATCGAGGTGGTCCAGGAACGAGACTTCCAACAGATGCTTGACTTGCGCAGGGACCAGGAACCGTTGTATGACTGGAAGGGGAACCGGAACACCACACTTCCCCTCATCACCCATACACGACAACGGGAACCGTTTGGTGTCGCAGGCAGTGACGAGGAAGTGGCGAAGGCAACCGTGGCAGTAAGCGTGGCCACAAGCCAGACGGTACGGCTGGTCGATGGGTCGTAACAAACAGGGCAGGTTTCTTCGGCGTCCTTGAGCTGGTGTTGGGATCGAATGGCGTCCGATAACGACTCATGGATGAGCTTCTTCAACAAGTGGCGTGCCGATTCCCCTCCCCGAACCACAATCTTGCAAGGGGTGGATGACACATCCAACGTAACGTTCTCTTCGCCGGCCTCCTGCTTCAACAACGTCGACCCACGCGCGCCATCCACGAAGAACCGGACGGAACCTCGTTTGAGGGGCACCTCGAACTGAAGAGATGCCAACCTGTCCACCTCTTCCTGAATCATAGCCTTGGCCCGCTCGATCGCGGCCGGTTCACCGAAGGCTTTCAACGTGCGCTTGCGTTTGTCGACGCGGATGTATGCCCGGGACTCATCGTTGACCTTCTCCAAGATCCTTTCGCCTTCGGTGCCGTAAAAGACTCGATTCCATTGTGGTAGTTTCTCTCCGGCGGTCAACTGTTCGATCCTCACTTTCAGCCTCCCGACAGTTTTCTTGTCTGATCCCGAAAGATTGATACGTGCTGGCTGGCCTGGCTGATCTGCGAGAATGTGGAGGCTGATAATAGCTGAGTCGTCGGTTGGGGTGGGTATGAGTGATTGGAAAAGTTTCTCCTGGGCTTTGTATTGGGGATATGGGATACGCATCTTGTAGTGGAGAGGATCCGGAAGGAAGGCGAAGTATTTTGCTTCCGCACAGAACGGTAGAGGTTTCTGATCCAGGAAATCGCGAACGACTTTGGCGTGCTCCCGTGTAAGGAAGTGGAGCTTGGCTGAGACCGCACCGCGTTCGTTGGGGACGAGGTTGGGCTCGTAGGTGACTGAATCGTGACCCTGGAGGTGCACTCTGGCGACAAGGGACTGCAGAGTAGGGATGGCGTCATTGAGGTTGTAGCTCCGCGAGGTCCTCGGGGGAATCTTGATGGTGGTCGTTCCGCAGAATTCTTGGATGGAAGCCAACGATGCATCTGGTTCCAGACCATTGACGGAGATGGTCGCGGGGTTCCAGTAAACATTGGGCAAGTTCGGAGGCTTCTTGGCAATATTGACTCTGATTTTCCATCCATTGAAAGTCCTATTTTCGAGCTGGGTTCTCTTGTAATGCGCCTCCTCCAAAGAAGGGTAGGAAGCGAATACGGTATTGGAGGGAGCAGGCCACACTACAGTGAGAGTGCATGGGTCCAGGTCCTTGAATTTTCCGGTGCCTCCCTGTTTGGAGACAAGCACCAACTTGACCTTCTCCAATCCGAATTCGATCTCGTCCAACCCTGCAACCGCATTCTTCCCATCCTCCAGGTGTTCGAACTCAACAACAGCCTCCAGATGAGACTGATCAGTCGGCGATGCATGTAGTGGGTGGACGGTGAATTTGGTGGGGTCAAATCCAGGTTGGGTGAAAAGTGTAATGACTTCCGCCTTGGTCGCAGTGAGAGGTAGGTTCTTCACCAGGACCCTGCAGGTCTCACATCCGGTGATCACCCTCTGCACGGTCACTCCGGCACCGAAGGTGACCTTGGTCGAAGGGAACACCATTTCCTCGATGGTTGCGGCAGCCTCCTGGGTGACCTTCGCAGTCTGTTCCTCGGCGACCTTCTTCAAGCGAAGCTGTTCCGCTGCTCGCGCCTGGAGACTCGGATATTAACACAACATCGCATAGCACATCGCAGGAAAGAGCATACCTCGGGGTCATGGGTGAAAGGGCAGTTTAGTCCTTCGGGCCCGGGGCAAATGCCCTTCAGCCACTCTCGGCAGTGGGGTTTCGATCGCAGAAGTAGCTTAGATCGGAGCCTCGGATCCTGTTCGAGCATAGAGGAACGGGATGTGGTGGACCTCTGCTGATGTTTTGAAGTGACTGTCGGTGGTGTAGCCATTGTAGGGAGGGTAGTTTGGTCCTAGAGACAAACGGCAGTCGTCAACGCCCAACTCGAAGATCAAGTAATCCGAAGGCTTACTGGTGGGGGTGGGGTGTGATCGTTCCTACAAAGGTCGCCGTTGTGGCAATTTGCTTGTTGACACGTACAACGCGATTGACCCTCAGTCACAGCCGAAGCCGACAACGCCGGCTGGGTCGTTCGGCTGATCTCATTCGTGGCTTCCCGTGAGATACGGTTTGCTTCGCCCCTGGATAACGCTTCTCGCACTGGGTCGGGAGAGTCACTCCTCCGTGAGAGAGGATATTTGTTAATGGATTCGATCGGGGTTAAAACAGTTTCATGGATCGCATGGGTAGAGATGGAAAGAGGGGACAGAGAGGGAGTAGTCGTGGTGGCGGGTACTGGGTATGAGGGGTATTGGATGGAAGTACCTCCACTCACGTAGCCTGGTGTGACCTAGACAAGTCTTAAAAGTGACTTCCAACAATGGCAGAGCGAAACACATACGAGGTCAATTCTATTCGGAAATGGGGAGTAGTTGTTTTCCGCAACACGGCGATTGAAGGGATTCGAGCCCCTCCCGAAGCCATTGATACCCTCAGATGGTTGAGGGAGAACGTGCGAGGACCCTGGAGATGGTCCCGTCGAAGGTGGTAATCGCGGACTCTCGTTCGGAGCACCCAAGTCCCTGGTGGTGATACTCGAACAGAGGGAAGGTTCTGTACCAGGCCCATTGTGAACGTAGAAAGGGCTGGTATGGCGCCTCAGCGGGCTGTTGGAACTGCTTGCAATACCACCGTTCAGCACGGGCGGCGGCGATCCACTGGATGAGACACCTCGATCAACCTCACAACCGCCAAACTCTCGCTTCCAAGCATCCAGACCGCCAACCAGGAGCATAGGAGCCTGCCTGAGACACTTCCTGAAAGCAGTCTCGTAGATAGCCTCGACCAGTACCGGAATGGCTGTATTCGTGGAGTAGGTCTCACTCGACTTGTCGGCGATAACAATGGCGTCAAATTTATCCCGGTTGGAAAAGAGTCTTAACTCATTGAGGGGCGCAGCATGAAGCGAGCCTTCGATGGCTCCACTAGTGATGCTCCGGGGGAGTCGGTGAGACGGACCAACACAAGCGGGCGGAGACATACTTTTCACGCTTCAACATCAGAGGTTCAAGACAAACGATCGCCGATGCCTTTATGCGTTCCCTCTCGAACTCCTCCCGTGGCCGTACATCAAGTACCAACACCCCAAAACTGGCATCGTGCATGTAGTCATGCAACTCTTTGGGCGTGCACATGGTTGGATTTGGCTGTTTCGGGTGCTTTGCTGGTGTTGGAGAAATTGGTGATGATGGCAATGCCGCAAGTGGCAACGAAGACGATGCCGACGACGTCGGCTGAGTCGTTCCGCCGACTCCGTTTGTGGTTTCTCGTGGGACATGATTTGTTGAGGCTACGGGTAATCCTGCGTCCTGTAATGAAGTACTTCGGCTGGCAATCGGCTTATGTCCCGGAGAGCTACGCGAACGTAATTTCGTCAGGACAACACCAGAACGTGGATTTCAGCGCGTGCTTACTTCGAGGACGATTTGAAACCGGATCTTTGGAGTTCCTTCAGCTTAAATTCAACGTGATGTGTCTTGTCGACGATATCCTGTGCATGACTCTACCCGTCGAACGGGGGGTTACGACCTCTGGATTCCTCGAAGCAAGGCACAACCAAGGCACTCGCCTGCATCCACTCCGTGACCTCCCTGCATACAGCTCCCCTCTTCCCCGGCTGTGCGTCCGCTTTGAAGCCTGCAACGTCAAACAGCGCAGAAAGAAGGCCGCTGGCCTGGACCCATAACCCCAAGCTCTTCTTCAGATCACCCGAATCTTCAGCCCTTTGAGCTTCGAACGCCAAGTCCTGAGCGACATGCATAATTGAGGTCGGAGAGATCCCTTGGGTCGTGGTGATCAAGAACGCCCTCTCCTTGGCCCGTTGTTTGACATCCGCGACGATTTCATCATTACCAAAGTATCCATTTCGCATTGCGGAACCTTGAAATTATAACAGATGATGAGTAACAACGATGGGTATATGCACCGAGGTCTGGGTCCAAACGCCTGCGATGCGGACGAGGTACTGACTTGATGAATGCGATGGCGAGAATGTGATGGGCATTGGCGTAAGTACGGTGATTCCTGGCATCAGCATTTGACAGAAACGAAACCTGGAAAGCGGAGTGGGGTGGGATTCAAGCCCGTTTCTGGCTTCCCGGGTTCCAGCAAAACAGATTTGTTGGAATCCAAGGGTTACTCGGGAGACAAAGGTGGCGGCGAGTCACGCCCATCACAGGTCGCCATTCCTCCGTCACCGTGAATCGAGGGCTCAAACAAAAATTGGAAAAAAATAAAAAAATAAAGTGGGATGATGGGTGTAGACGCGAATGGTGGTTCTGCTATTATATTACGCGGTGGGTTTAAACTTTTCTATACTATCTAGGGCAGTGACTCCAGAAACCGCTGATTGGGTGGTGGTGTCCAATTGACGGATGTTTGGCCTTGATGATCAAGTAGGGCGCGCCGCCCCCCCACCTCACCGACACTCAAATGGCCACAACATCCCCGCCAGGAACGACTGGGGTAACAACACCGGAAGAGAGTGAGTGGGCGACACCATGGGGGGGTATAGTATGCGGTGGTTCACTGTTCTCCTGGACACCGGCGGTCTCGTCCTCAAAGGCAACGCCTGAACCTTAGAACTCCACCTAGGTTAATGGCAAGAACGAAGACCGTGGTCACCCAGTGGCACCAAGTTTCTCCGGATATCCCACTTCGCAGATGCCTCGGGTAAAAGCTGACACACTTCGGAGTCTGCGACACGTTCCCCGCGCTGCCGTCGGTTCAACTTGTCTCTCGTACCCGGTCGCCCGACGTCGCGCGTGCGTTCTGAGACAATCTACTTCTCTTAGAAGCACGTCGGGTGAATGGGCAGACCTTCCATCTCCGTCTCGGCCGCTAGCCGGTTGATACTTCGAATTCTTTGGCTCCACACAGACGGGCTACCGCAGAACACGTTCAATGCGATTAGAATCTTCGTGGCGTTGGCACTTGGAATTCTTGACTCCGCACAGGAAGACTGCCAAAGAGAACATCCGCGTTACGTCCTCTAGGCGGAACAGAAAGCATATAAAGCCTGGCTGGTTTCTGCTTTGAATTCCTTAGCCTCAGTTCTCCCTTTCAGTACTCCTCTCGAGCTCTCAACTCCAGCTTCAAAACCTCTATTCTCAACCTCTCCATCAGAATGCGTTTCTCCACTATCTTCTCTGTCCTCGCCTGCGGTGCCATGGCTTTGGCCGCTGCCGTCGCCCCCGACGCCCTCGTCAGCCGCGCCAACAACGAGATCTCTGAAGTCCTCAGCGCTTTGGATAATAAATGCGATTCCATCCTTCCTCTGTTCGGTCAGTCTTTCTTCCCTTTGAGCGATAAAGTTTGGGATACTCAACCTTGCCCCGAAGATGAGTGCAAGGACTCCGAGTGCACTGAGAGCCTTGTCGCCGAGATCGTTACCGCCGTCGAGGTTGCCACCTCTGCTTGCGTCGAGCTCAAGGGTGTTCTCGCCTTGAGCATCGCTAAGCATATTGTTGCTATTGTTATCGTAAGCCTCGAACCGCCGTCTGGATCTGATGCGGTATAGGCTCACAGCTCGTTTGATAGAAAATTATCATGAAGCTGAACTTCCTCAAGTCATCTTGCGATGGCAAGTGCGGAGATCTTTCCATTTTCGCCAGGATCGATTCGTGCCTTGCTGCGTTGTTGAAGCAACTCGGCATCTGCGTTCCCGGAATCTTGGGCATGATTACTCCTTTGTGCGATTTATTCCCTCCGACCCAAGTCACTCAGAACTGACGTTTTTCTCAATAGGTTGCGCAGTATCATCACCATCTTGAAGGTTCTTAACTGCACCTGGATCCTCCAGGTCTGCTCTTTGATCTAAACCGTTTGGTTTAGTTTGTTACATGAAGTAATGGTTCCACGTAGAGTATTGACTGGGGTGCGGATTTTGGAGCGTGTTAACTGCCGTTCTGTTCTTATCAGTTCCTCGGCCATTATCAGTAATGTCGGATGATTTCATGACAGCTAATGTTACAATTCTTTTGCCATCTTGCCATCTTGCTCGGACCGCCGAAACGATTGACGGAACTTTGTGCTTTGGGAAACATGAGGCAGCGCATCCATCGCTAAGAAGTGGTTACAGATCTTCGATTGACACCGATTCAAAGCACTCACGCACATATTCCGTTATTTATAATTCTGGCGCCGCGGATAGAGAGGAGCGTGATTTTTTTCCACCGAGCTTTCGCCGGCCTCCCCGTACAGATCGTTTTTGGGTCTGGGCCCCAAACTGGAAGTACTTCCATGAGCTGCCTGTCCCCACCCCGATATTTGTTCTCGCCCTGTTGTTGCACTAGAGGAGGAGCCACTGAATGGCAACGATACCAGTACCTTTGGACAATTTCGCGAGTCAAGACTGACGCACAAAATCCATGCTGGACCTCTCACTGAATGGGGTGATCACTCCATTCAACTACCAACCTTCCCGGCACCAAGGCTCTTTTGTTTCGCTGGTACCATCTGAGAGTCTCCGTATATCGAGCAATAAATATCGGTTAATGGAACCTTGCTAGGATGTATGTACGCATCTCTGTGTTTGCCCAGTCACCCAACGAGTAAGGTTACAGAACAAAGGAATGCTCATAAAACTAAACGACGTAACCTGCCAAAAAACCCGACCGGTTCAACCGGCTGGACTGGTCTGCGTGGTCGGGCTCGTCTGAATGGTCGGACTCGCCAAAGTGGTCGGGCCGGTCGTGGTGGCTGGATTGGTTGTACTGGCTCAGCGGGTTGGACAGGTTGAACCGGCTCGTCCAGTTCATCCAACATTCCACCATGAACAACGTTCATGTGGTCATAAATCGTGTCCGTAGTGAACACCCCCATGCACCTCCAACAAATGTGCGCCCGACACTTCGGGCAAGTCATATGGTTGCAACCTCCGTTCTTCTCGATCAAGACTTTGCATTCCGGGCACTTCTTGACATCCTCGCTGCCCTCGGCCCACCTCTCCAGCAACCTCTCCTGCGCCTCCGGATCCCGATGTATCCTCCACTCCTCGCAGCTGAACCCCTCGTGGTCCCCCCCGCAAGACACACAAGCCGACGCGAAACACAATCGGCACCGGAAAATCCCACCCCCGTACTCAGCCTCGAGCGAGTAGATTTCGGGACATCCAGGAGTGGTGCAGTACTTGAACTTGTCTGGATGCCGATCGAGGTGGTCCAGGAATGAGACCTCCAACAGGCGTTTGACTTGCGCAGGAACCAGGAACCGTTGTATGACTGGAAGGGGAACAGGAACACCACACTTCCCCTCATCACCCATACACGACAACGGGAACCGTTTGGTGTCGCAGGCAGTGACGAGGAAGTGGCGAAGGCAACCATGGCAGTAAGCGTGACCACAACCCAGACGATAGGGCTGGTCGATAGTGTCGTAACAAACAGAGCAGGTTTCTCCGCCGTCCTTGAGCCGGTGCTGGGATCGGACGGTGTCCGACAACGACTCGTCGACGAGATTCCTCAACAAGTGGCGCGCTGGTTCCCCTCCCCGAACTACAATCTTGCAAAGGGTATGTGACACATCCAACGTAACGTTCTCCTCGCCGACCTCCTGCTTTAACAGTTTCGACCCACGAGCACCATCCACGAAGAACCGGACGGAATCTCGATTGAGGAATACCTCGAACTGAAGAGATGCCAACCTGTCCACCTCTGCCTGGATCATAGCCTTGGCTCGCTCGACCGCGGCTGGTTCACCGAAGGCTTTCAACGTGTTCTGGCGCTTATCGACGCGGATGTATGCCTGGGACTCGCTATTGACCTTCGCCAAAAACCTTTCGCCTTTGGCACCGGAAAAGCGTTGACTCCACTGCGGCAACTTCTCTCCGGCGGTCAGCTGTTCGATCCTCACTTTTAGCCTCCCAATGGCTTTCTTGTCCGATCCCCAAAGTTCGATACGTGCCGGCCGGCCTGGTTGATTTGCCAGGATATAAAGGCGAGTGGAGGTTGAGTGGTCGGTCGGGGTGGGTATGAGTGATTGGAACAGTTTCTCCTGGGCCTTGTATTGGGGGTACGGGACATGCATCGTGCAACGAGGAGGATCTGGAAGGAGTGTTGAGTATTTAATCCCCTCACAGAACGGTAGAGGTTTCTGATCCAGGAAATTGCGAACGACTTTGGCGTGTTCCCATGCAGAGAAGTGGATCCTGACCGAGATCATACCGCGTCCGTTGGGGGTGAGGTAGGGCTCGTAGGTTACTGGATCACGACCCTGTGGGTGCGCTCTGGCAACCAGGGACTGCAGAGTAGGGATGGCGTCATCAATGTTGTAGCTAGGCGCGGTCCTCGCCGTTGCGCGGAGTTCTTGCCAGGTGGGGGGCAACGGTGCACCTGGATCCAGACCCCTGCCGGTGGTATTCGCGCGGTTCCCAATAACAGTGGGAACGTTCGGAAGCTCATTGGAGGAGGGAGCTGGCCACATCACCGTGAGGATTGATGGTTCCAGGTCCCCGAATTTTCCCATGCCCCTCTGCTTGGAGATAAGTACCAACTTGATCTTCTCCGATCCGAATTCGATCTCGTCCAACCCTGCAATCGCGTTCTTCCCATCCTCCACGTGTTCGAACTCGACAACGGCCCGTAGGTGATACTGATCAATCGGTGATGGATGTGGTGGGTGGACAGTGAACTTGGTGGGGTCAAATCCGGGCTGGGTGAAAAGCGTAATGACTTCCGCCTTGGTCGCGGTGAGAGGTAGGTTCTTCACCAAGACCCTACAAGTCTCGCATCCGGTGATCACCCTCTGCACGGTCACTCCGGCACCGAAGGTGACTTTGGTCGAGGGGAACACCATGTCCTCGATGGTTGCGGAAGCTTCATGGGCGGCCTTCGCAGCTTGTTCCTCTGCGGCTTTCTTCAAGCGGAGTTGTTCCGCTGCTCGCGCCTGGAGACTCGGATATTAACACAACATCGCACGGCACATTGCAGGGAAGAGCATACCTCGGGATCATGGGTGAAAGGGCAGTTTGGTCCTTCGGGCCCGGGGCAATTGCCCTTCAACCACTCTCGGCAGTGGGGTCTCGATCGCAGAAGTAGTTTAGATCGGAGCCCCGGATCCTGTTCATGCGTAGTGGAACAGGATCCGGTGAACCTCTGCTGAGGTTTTGAAGCGACTGTGGGAGGTGTGGCCATCGTAGGGGGGGCGATTTGGTCCTAGGATAAACGGCAGCCGTCAACGCCCAACCCGAAGGTCCAAGCAATCCGAAGGGCTTACTGGTGGAGGTAGAGTGTGATCGTCCCTGCAAAGGTTGCCGTCGCGATAATTCGCTTGTTGACACGTTGTACATGGCTGTCCATTGCAACGGAACCGCTGTGGTGGGTTTGTAGATACGAATGGGACGCTTTGTCGGTTTATCGGCGCGGTCGTGATTGTCACAGCCTTCGAAGACGACTGACCCTCAGTCACGGCCGAAATCGATGACATCTACAAGGCCGGCTGGAGCGTTCGGCTGATCTCGCTCGTGACCCCCCGTGAGACGCGCTTTTTTTTACTCCTGGATGGTGCTTCTTGCGTTGGGTCGGGATTGTCGCTCCTCTCCGTGGGAGAGGATTCGAGTCAAAGGGTGCGTTCGGGGGTAACGCGGGCTCGTGGATCGCATGGGAAGAGGGGTGAAGGGGAGACAGAGAGGGAGGGAGTAGACGTGATGGCGGGTTTTTGGTATCCTCCGCTTACGTAGCTTGGTGTGACCTACTAAGTACTAGTAGATAAGTCTAAGCAGTGACTTCCAGCGGTGATAGAGTGGAACACATACGATGTCGGTTCTATGCGAAGTTGGGGGCAACCATTTATCGCGACATAACGATCATTGAAGGGATTCGAGCCGCTCCTGAAGTCATTGATACCCTCGGATGGTTGAGGGAGAGTTTACGATATCGATGGCCCGAGAGGTGGTTCCGATGAAGGCGGCAACCGGGGACTCTCGTTCAGAGCACCCAAGTTCCTGGTGGTGATGCTCGAGAAAAGGGAGGGTTCTGTACAGGGCCCGTTGTGAACACAGGGACTCGAAGGGCTGGCATAACGGATCGGCGAGTTTCTGGAAGCTTGAAATACCACCATTCAGAACAGGCGCCGTGTGATCCGCTGGATGAGCATCGGGAAAATGTGGGAAACCTTTTACCCCTTACGGCCCGGCCACCTGCTTACAAAGCCTTATAGGACCTTAAAATCTGGCCGGAATCTTTCGACGCCGGACATAATTTGTAATCAGATTTTGCGAGGCTTATTCGAGCATGTGAGGATGCACCAATTCCCACAAGTCCATTTGCGGGTGAGGGGGGATTCGTGAGGCAATACGACGAGGACGTCAGAGTTCCAAATCTCACGAAATCCATCGTAAAGGGTTCCAACCGCTGTATTACACATGTACGACTATTTAAAATACATTTAATACACATTTACAACATCCTCGTCCGAACTCTCTCCTGGGTCTGATTGACTGTCGGTGTCGTTGTACGTGTTGTCGAGCTCCTCTACGTCGTTGTAACCATGAACAGGGCGCGGACCCTCATCGACATCCCCAAGTGACTTCTACGAGATTCGATCAACCTCTGTCTCTTCGATTCATTCGTGTGCCTAGTGGCCCACGCCGTGGTGGGACCTTGGTATCAACATCAGAGCATTTGTCCGCCCTGCCGCACATCTGGGGATGAGATGACATCCATGGATAACAAGCGACGGGTCGAGAAATCCTAACGCGAGTTCGTCAAAGTCCTCGACGAACCCAACCATTGGCAAACGAGCATGTCGTGGGCCGGGAGCGGCATATTGGCTCGGAACCAAGTCAACGGACCCACAGAAAATACATCCGCCTCGTGGAAACAAAGGCGCGATACACCTGACACCAATCCCTTCAGGGGAGCATAAGCAAGGCGTTCTGCGCACAAGAATATCGACAAACCTTCTTCGCCGGGTCCTTGAGATCTACCCGGATGAAGGCGGCAAGTGAGAGCGGGTGTTTTTTGAAGTTGATGGGAGGTGGTGAAGTTCGGAGGGAATCTCTTCCCGACTCTGCTTCACACCGGGAGCATCAAAAGGTTGATCTCGAGCTGCCGCCCCGCGAAGATGGATACAAGCGTAGAGGCTTGACATGAGGTTGAAGTTCAATTTCACAGCCGCCCGCTGAGATTACTTATAACCATTTAAAACGTGTTTTCCGGATCTAAGTACCCGAAGACAGTAGAAGCTTCTCGAACCGGGTGACTTTGCGTGAACAACGGCTCCCACCCTATGTTAGTCAGCAAGAGTATGCGTAAGCATCCCACCTGACTGAGTATAAGAGCAAAGGCCTAGGGTGTGCGCACATGCGCACCGAAACACCTCCGAACTCACCAAGTCCATCACTTCTCAAGCTCGTTGTACCGTGCCTATACTCTCACAGAAATGACTTCGCTAGGAGAAACCGACCATCAAAATACTGAACTGGAGCTGGCAACGAGGAAGAGGAAAGTATTGTGGGTGTTCCGGCATTAACACTGTTCGTCTCAAGTATTGCTGACCTTCGGCATGAAGCTTGAAGGGCCATCTCTCACGGAGAACGTCAAACTTGCTAGCCGTGGCGTACGGCGGCTAGCGACCCCCTTCGCGCCAGTGACGGGCTGGTTGCTGAGTACGATCGACATCACCAGTAGATGACGGGGCACGGTCTGTTTGAAGGTATTGACCCCAGAGTGAGCAGAACCGGGGCGCAAGAGAGTCAAGGGTTTGCTCCCCCGTCGCGCTGATGTCGCTACGACACTGTATCAGCAAGTTACTTCAAGATCAATCGCGTATGCAGCTGTCCAGGTGGCCGCAGTTTGAATACCTAAATTTGGGCTGACTCCGGCTCGATTTCTAAACAGCCTGCGCAGCTCCACTTCGCTCTCCAGACTGCTGGCCAGTGGTGCCGTATCTACAATGATTTCGACTATGAAGAATTCTACAACTCCATCGTTGATTATTTTGAAGCGGACTCATCCCCAGAAGCGAGGAAGACTGCCAGGGAACTCCTTGATTGGTGGAACGAGTAAGTAAATCACATCTTGAAGCCCCTCTGCCGCTTCCGTGTCGATGCGGGTGCTCAAGCAACAACGTGCAGCGGCAACCTGACGGTAGATTACATACGTACCAAAGCCATGTCATGTCAATATAATTCTAATAGTATCCTTATAATCTCCCTAACCCAACCGTGTGCCCGTGGCTGAACGTAAGAGACCCGCAACCATATATATTTTGTGACGATCTTGGCTGAAAAGCATAACCCATTACAACCGTGCACGACATATGGTAACCTTGCGCCCGGTAACGAGATTTCCTCTTTCTGGTGAGATTATACCCATCCAAAATATCTCACACATCTCGTCCAGGCCCACAAGGGAATGTAAGCCGGTGAGAAGCATGTAACCCCCGAAAATCTGACGGTAGGTTACACCGCTTACGGTATCGGGTCAGGATTTTGTCCACTGGCCCGGATCAATAAAGCTTTGTAAGAGGACCCTGACCCTTACAACCATTTTGGGACTTTAGAACTGATTTCAGCCGTTTACGAGGATATATAAGAAAATCCCTAATTTCCCGATGGAGACACCCCGATCGACCTCGCAGTCGCCGAACACTCGCTCCCAAGCACCCAGTCCGCCAACCAGGAGTATAGGAGCCTGCCTGAGACACTTCCCGGAAGCGATCTCGTAGATAGCCTGGACCAGTACCGGTCTGGCTGCGTTCGCGGGGTAGGTCTCACTCGACTTCGTCGAATTTATCCCGATTGAAAAAAGAGTCTTAGCTCATTACGCAACATGAAGCAAGTCCCCTGCACCCATGACCTCAAGCTCTCCTCCAAATCACCTGAATATTTAGGCTTCTGAGCTTCGAACGCTGAGTCCTGAGGGACGCGTGCAAGTGAGGTTGCAAAGATCCCTTGGGTTGTGGCGATGGAGAACGCCATCTCATTGGCCCGTTCATCGCCACCGGAGTATCCATTTCTCATCGCTGAACCTCGAAGTTGCAACAGACGATGAGTAACAATAGTGGACATGCGTACCGAGGTCTGGGTGTCCAAACGCCTACGATGAGATACTGATTTGATGAATCCGATGGGTGTTGGCGTAATCATGTTGGGCCGCTCGGGTAACAACACCCGAAGAGAACAACACCCGAAGAGAGTG
>Ga0307515_10000803_pt1 | contig 72346 bp, 86 predicted proteins | sample 17_EM_MG_FD_194513 | JGI IMG/M metagenome (GOLD analysis project Ga0307515, IMG submission 194513) | Populus trichocarpa ectomycorrhiza microbial communities from riparian zone in the Pacific Northwest, United States - 17_EM | ecosystem: Host-associated > Plants > Roots > Unclassified | place... | reverse complement strand
GGGGGATTGGTTTCTATCTATCCATCTAACTTTTTCTATTTGAACTTACCGTGGTCTGGTTTTGTTTTTGGCAGCGGGGTATCTCCGCTCTTGGCGGATGGTTGGTGGACGGGGTGCGGCTGTGTCGTTTGACGAAACCGAAGGGCGCAGCCTCTAAGCCTTTCTTAGAGTTTAACAAGTCCACCCTTCCACCGTTGTCCATGTCGGGCATAGGGTATAAAAGGACGAGCGAAAGGAGTTCTCTTTCGCATCCCCGTTGACCCCAAGATGAAGTTCACCCTGTTGTCAGCGTCTGTCTTATCAGCTCTTGCTCTCCTCCCGAGTACGCATGCTTGGGGCGTGGATGGTACGTTCTCACCGGCGCGATTACATAGGAGGTGCACTCGCTGACCAGACTGGTTTTCCTACAGGGCACGGAATAGTTGCAACCATCGCCGAGTTGCACTTGGACCCCACCGTCCTTCCAACCCTCTGTTCACTGCTCGAACCCTCGAACCCTGGAGAGCCGTGCTCCCTCGCATCATTCGCAACCTGGGCTGACGAGGTCAGGAACAGAAAGGAGTGGAAGTGGTCTGCACCGTTGCACTATATCAACTCCGTCACGGATCATCCTCCTCAGCTCTGTCATTTCCCTGGTGTCAAGGGATGGGAAGGGGTCAAAGATATGAACGTCCTCGGGGCGATACGCAACTCTACGAATTTGCTCGGTCGGTGGGTTGCACAAGACGGCGACCTATCGGAATCCGTTGCGAGCTCAGCGCTCAAATTCATGATCCACTTCGTCGGAGATATGCATATGCCGCTCCACTTGGTTGGTAGGGGGAGGGGTGCGACCAAGGTTCGTGTCAAGTGGTCGGGCAGGAACGTCAGTGAGTACCTTTTGCCTTTGGTTCTTTGTGGGGGGTGTAAGGCCAATATTGAAAACCTTTGGAACAGACTTGCACGGAGTGTGGGATGGAGATGTCGTCAACAGGGCCATGGACACCACCCCCGAAAAATGGAAGAAACTCCTCACCCCCGAGATCGAGAAACACCTCCACGGAAAACGGTACGATCCATTGATTCGCAAGGTCCTCGTCGAAGGCATGAACCAACTCTGGTCCGACGAAGTCGATTCGTGGGTCCAGTGCCCCGCAATCGAGCGTTCTCCATCACTTGGCGGTGATTCGGACGATCAGACCGTCATTCGATCCCAGTGGCAAGCCAGCGACACGGACGACGAATTGGTGTGCCCGTGGTCTTGGGCTTTTCCAATCCACGAGCTCGTTTGCGACTGGGTCTGGCCGGAGCAGCTCGAGAAACCTCCGTACAACGAGCCTCAGGGACCATTGCTCGAGTTGGACACCGACGAGTATGCCGGAAAGATCACCGAGGAATGGGTTGCGGAGAAGTTGCTTACGATGGGTGGGCTTCGGCTTGCGTCGATCCTCAACATAATCTTCGCTGAGCCTCGGGATCATTGATCGATACCGCGATCCTTAGTACTGCACGGGATTTTCTTCCTCCTGCTGTCGGTATCCCACGCTTGATATGTAACTTGTTACGATTGAAAATGGATACGATACGTTTGTCGACTGTGTGGACTGTGGATTGCGCTAACAATACAAACTAATCTATCTGGGCTGGTTACAACGATCGGGCCGAATTTAACGGGTGGACGCGGAAAGTTTGTGAGTCGGCGAAGCATTTGTCGTTCAACGACAGCATCGTCAAGAACAAGAAGACTGAACTGGTAAAAGAGTCCAGTAAATAAAATTAGAAGTTCCCAACTATAATCCCTTCAAGGGTTCGAATCGTCGCCAGAGGGGGGTAAGAAAATGATTCCAGGAGTGGGGGGAGGAGTGGGTTGACCAGGGGCCTCGGAAGAGACGGAGCTACCGGGGACACTGTCGCTGAGTTCGATGACGGGAGGGGAGGGAGCCGCCGTCGGGTTGCCCTTGGTCGGAGTGGAAGAAGGTCCTTTGACCGGGGGATCATTTGGAGGGGAAACTGAGGGGACCGGGGAGGAAGCGGAAGTGGATATTCCAGACGACTTGCTGGAGCTGACGTCGTCTTCAGGAACAGTGGAAGATGGTTTAACAGGGGGGGTGGGAGATAAAGGGTCCCCAGAAACTGGAAGAGAAGGATCGACCGCACCGTCAGAGGAAACGGGAGACTGGGTGGGGAGGGTTGCCGCAGGGTCGGTAGGGGACAAGAAGACGGTGGAAATGACGGTGACGGTAACGGGACCGCCGGCAGCTGGCTCTGTCTCCTGTGGAATTCCATCCGAGGTTGAGGAAGGGGGTTCAAAACCATCGTCACCAGTGGGTTCGGCGGGACTGGGAATTCCCGTGACTGGGTCGTCGACTGAGGAACTTGAAGGGACATCGGGAACTGTGGAAGAAGGATCGACAGATGGGGTGGAAGACGGGTCGACGGGCGGGGTGGTAGAAGATGGGTCAACCGGAGTAGCAGGAGGATCGACACCAGTGGGTTCGGCACCGGTGGGTTTCCTGGGGCTGCCGCTCGAAAGGACAACGTTGGGATTGTCGAACTCGACGAGCCTGCGAGAAATGTCGGGATGTCCGCCTCCGATGGTATGACGGGTGCACCAGATCCCTGCATGTGCGTGTCAGCCAATAGAATTCGTATCGCTCGAGTTGGGTCGCAAACGCACCTTGGCAGGGGTTCCTGCCGCCCAAATGCGAGTCCGCCAAAGGAGCGGCAACGACGTGTCCAATGAACGCGACGAGAGCGAAGGTCATCAAAGATTTGAAAGTCATGATACGCTTCAGGTGTTCAGCAGGTGAAGTCGTTCAGGGATGGCCGAGAAAATATCAAGGAAAAGTAGAGAATGAGGGAGCTCCTGGCTCAACGGATGTCGTTTGGAACAGGAAAGAAGAAAGGAAGAGAAAGAGAGGAGAGAGAAAACTGGGAGGCGAGAGCATGTCAATGAGCTGTTTATAGCATTCAAAGACTCCATGCGGACAATGGGTTTTACCTGGCCGCTGCGGTGATTGACCAGCCGACGACCACGCCCTTCGATCAGGATCCGTGGTCAGCCAATGTCCCGAATTTGGGAGGCAATGTTGAATGGGATTAGATAACCCCTTTGTCTTCCGCTCCGCTCAGGCGTGGGGGGGACTGTAAAAGACGTTCGGGTCTCCAGCTTCTTGTCGCCATCTGTGGCGGTAGTCAGGCTTGTGAACCTGAAAGGGCCGGGTTCTCATAGATATAATTCCTTGGCCTTCGATTCGAAGAAACATTTACGGAGGTTCTGGTCATTTCGCGATGGCTTCTAGGCGGGTCAGATTAGGGGTGTGGAGACGAGGTAGCAACGAGAGGCAGGGTCGAGCCTCGGTTGATTTTCCCAAGCCATGTCAAGAGAAGATGATATTCGTGTACTTATGAGTGGTCGAATGGCCGGTTAGGTAACGGAGGGAAAAAAGATCCCGATCAAACCCGCCGTTCGAAAACAAATCGTTTCTCTGTTCAGCACCCCGTCCGTGCTCAATTACAGAATGTCCTCTTCGGAGTGACATACGAAAAATTGGAACGATACAGAGAAGATTAGCATGGCCCCTGCACAAGGATGACACGCTTTTCCAGAGTGGAAGACCTTCGGGTCTCAATATTTATGCTCTTTTTTTCCACGATGTCTTCCGCCGTTAGGGTGGGGTGAGGAATCCCCCACATTTCCAGCAAAATTTTATCAACTTCCGTGTGGCACGGTGCACTCTCCACAGACAATTTCACTAGTCATTCACACCAATCTGCGCAGATACTTACACGTCGTAACCGATGTTGATCTGTTCACTGTCAAGAACTTGACTTCGCTCATGTTTTCCCAATCGTCCGCGGTTGGGAACAGCGCTGTCAAGATCAAACACTGGGCGCTTGTCCACAGGGTACTTTTCCTCTTCCCAGCCGTCGTCCCGATTGGTCGCGAGATCACCAACTCGCGTTTTGACTTTCACAGATTCCACCAACGTGGCAGCAAAGCAACCGGTCGCATTGGTGGCGTCATCTTCTCATCTTGTCAGTCAAACTAAACCTATCATCCTTATGTAAAAAAATCTTCCCGTGCGAAGGGTCCGCTGACGTTCTGATACTCTGTCGCTAGTCGTGTACTAGCCTCTCCGCCCTAGATCAATGTGCGACCACCAGTCGTACGATAACAGGCTGTTTGAACCCCCAACTTCCTCACAGTTATTAACAGTTATTAACGCTGTCATCAACAGGCCAGTTAACAGTTACGGTATTCCCCGTAGCATCCTGGTCTGCGCCGCCTATCCCACTCCAGCACGTGTAGTAAATTATGGTTGTAGCGATCACCACCGCTTGCGTTCTTCCCGGAGAGCATCTACCGCCACGGATCTCTCATAGGCTTGAGTAAGAGATGCCGGCCAGGCTATTGGAGCAGACTGGTCAACGTCGAAGTCAGAACTCTGACAGGTTGCTAAGGCAATTCTGGGTCTCAGGTATTTCCAACCTCCAGGGTTCCAAGATTCCCAATGGCTTAACGCTGAGATGGGGTTCTCTCTCCGAGCGCGTTGTTGACGTCCAACTCACAACGAGCATATATACCCCCGACTCCTCTTGTGCCTCCTCCAACCCTCTTGCTCCTCTTCCCTCATTATGGGCCACCCAGTCAATCCCTCTCATTCCACGTCCAGTCGTCGCCGACGGATCCTTATGCTTCATGGGTTCGTATCGTCTAACTCTTTGATCCAGCCCTCTTCTGACCCCTCTGCCACGTAGTCACGCGCAGAACGCCATCATGTTTAGCAGAAGGGTAAGGAGCCTGGCCTTTGGCCCCACTCGAGGCGCTGACGCACCCTACCTTAGATGGCTGCTGTGCGCAAGGCTTGTACAGATGAAGTCGAGATGGGTGGGTTTACACATACCTCCAACCTTTGCCGCGCTGCGTTAATCGATCTATTCACCAGTCTTCATTGACGCACCCCACGTCTTGAACCCAGTCGATCCCGTGACAGACATAGAGCGCGTAAAGGTCGACGCCCTGGAGAGGGTCGGCAATCCTGTCCTGACCCCTCGTGGATGGTGGACCAAGGCCGACTCTGGGAAAGCGGGATCGCATGCAACAGGGTTGGAAACGTCTCTTGAGTACTTGAGAGACTATCTGGCCCACGAGCGCTTTGATGTATGTCTTTGGGTTTCCTCTTCCCGTGGGAACCTACTAATCTTGGAGCGTTGAAAGGCTATCTTCGGTTTCAGGTGTGTCACCGCGTTTCGTGCCTGCCCTTGCATTTTCTGACATTCTCGGATTCAGTCAGGGAGCGGCGATATCTCTCATTGTCTCCACAATGGTCAGTTCCCAACGCATCCAGGCGTGGGTAGGTTACTGACGCATCGAGGGCTCTAGCTTGAGAAACCACACTTGTATGAACCGTTCCTCATCGACGGGAAGCCCGTCCACCCGCGGTTGTATGTTTTTTTTTTTTCATTTCACGGTTACCGACTGGACGGTTGATCAAGCATTTGAACTGAAACCAGTGAGCATGGCATCTGCGTGGGGGCGTTTATCCCCTTGGGCTCAATATGCGAAACCCTCTTTGCAACGCCTTTTGCCACTCCGTTCCTCCACATCTATGGCAAATACGACGTGGTCGTACTAGAAGAACGGTCCAAACGGGTGATCGACCTCAACAACACTTCGTCAAAACGCGTCGAGTCTCATATCGGAGGTATGTACTCGCTCTAGGGTTTATACGCTATAGCACAGCATACTATACCATATCGTTGTTTGTCCTTCATTTGACAAATTTCGCATTTCCAGGTCATTTCATTCCCAACTCGCAGCGCTGGAGGCAGTTCTTCGTCGACTACATCAAGGCGGGTTTCGCGAACTCCGGGTGTATCCCACCGCCTTCTGCGTCCTCCGAGACGTTAGACGCCGTGTTCCCGGAATCGGACGTAACGAATGCGGCCACCACACCTTATTGAACGCCCATGAAACCCACCGGCGGTCGTGTTACCCCTTCGTATGAAATACGTTCTCCCGTGCTCGATAGATCCCCGTGTTACAGTATGTGGATGTAAGTATGTTCCATTACCCACCGTGCGCCAATCATGTATACCAAGACCGCCTCAACCCAATCTCATGTTACCAATTCGCAGCTCCCTCGACTTTTATATATTGACAACCAGTTATCCTCAAGTCGTACACGCCGTACCGCGTCTTCCATTAATGCTTCGTTGTCTGAAAGTGGGTGACTATCCGTGACACTGGAAATATGTATATCCGTTGAAGTGGGGTTCTTTTTTGTTTTGTTTTTGAATTAGCACTTGATATACCGCAACAGCTATCGAATACAGATGCAAGACGCGGTGGGCCGAGCCATTAGATAGGATAACAATAATAACAAAAGAAAAAGAGGGGAGTTCAAGAAGAAACAGTCCAAGTGGGGTTCCATTAACCGAGGTTTAAACGTTTACTCCCCAACATCTGGGCAGCCAGCGCGGCGTAGGCCGATAAAATCGGAAGTTGGAGTATAGGACCGAGCACCAGCATCTTGTGGGGTAACCGTCCAGACCCCGGTAATTTGGAAGGCTGGCTTGTTTAATTTCGAGGGAAACGGTCGTAGTGTGGTGACTCCAGATGCGAGGTTTTGAGACGATATCCGCGGCCAGACGCAACGGATGGGGTCCCGAAGGTTCCCTTAAGTAAAGGCTCTATGTATTCGCCTAGAAACGTGTGTACACGGTGCACTCGGAAGGCAGGAATGAAGTATGAAGTATGACTAATCTAATCTCACAAGTGCGCGTGCATTGGTATACAGTGTTTGGCGGCGCTGCAGTTGGGCCGGTAGTGTGCGGTGTGCGGCCACTGAATGGAGGAGAAAACGCAGAGAGTGTGTGGGTGATTCCTTCCAACTGACACAACGAGGACGGAAACGTATCAAGGCGACCAACTCGCGCCGAAAGCGATCCACGCGACAAACAAACATATGAGACTAGCGCCTGCCCAGGCACGAATCATGGCACTTGGGGTACCATCGCCCTTCGGTGAGAGCTCCTTGAAAGTGTCCATCCTTATTGCAGACGGTTTCGCGGCCTTCTGACCGCCCTCGCCGGGATGTGGGACCTTCTCTGTTACGGTGGACCTCGTATGAGATTCGATCGCTTCCTCCGCCACAACCTCCGCTTGAGATACACCGCCGAAGAAATCTGTGAGCAGCGTCTTGCCAAGTGGGCGGGGAAACAGATCGGAACGGACGCCAGGCGTCGACTTCATCTTCTGTGGTTCGTATATGTCAAACTGTGGAGATAAAATAGTCTGTGTCAGCCGTTTGAGTCAAAGAGGAAAAGGGTTCGGGACGGACGAGATCCTGCATAGTCAACTGACTAGTCTTGTTAATCTGTTCGAGATATTCGAGCACGTAGTGCGTGTACGTGTCGATCACGGAAATACCAAGATCCTTGTCGTTTTCGTACTGGTGACATATGAATCAGCTCCGGTTCGAACTCCAGTCGGGATGTCGCATACCGAATATGAATTCTCAGCCAGTTGTGACGACGCGGTCGCCAGAATGTTTGGAGAGTAGAATTTGGAGTACATTGTGGTGGCTTGACAGGTATCTATCATGAAGAATATCTCGTTATACCTGCGAGAGAGAATATCAGCAGTCCGCCATATGCGAAAACAAATAGAGGACCGACCTCTTCTTCTGCCACATTTGCTCGAAAGCGTCAGCAATGTCGAACGCGCTGATCTCTTCGTTGTCTTGGAACTTGAGGAACTCGTTGCCTCCGTGTCCGGTCATGTAAACGAAGATGTTGGACCGATCATCAGTCAAGAGCCGTTTCGTGCGAGGTACCGAAGGGTCCACTCGACCTGTGTCCCAAGTTAGCCACTTTAAAGAGGGGCAGGTCCGAGATGGTACCTGTCAGGAGACGGATAAAGTTCTCCACGGTCACTTCGTAGCCCCGGTAATCGACTTCGATGTTCTCCCCGTATAGATCGAGGTCTTGCCCGGGGTTGGCATACACGTTGCCGGGAAACTTATTGCGGTTGTTGCAAGCCGCGTCGTCCGCGAGCATAAGGATGATGTTGGAATCTGGGATGCCAAGCCGTTTTACTGTGCGATACCTGCGGGTTGGCTGCTTAATAAGTGCTGGCAAGGAGTCCTCTTAGGTAGCTTACATTCCAAGGGCATTGGCCATATGCTATAAGCGTGGGTTTAGCCTTTGATATCCAACGGGTGAAATATATAGGCGAGGGCGCACGCGATAGTTGAACCAGTATCTCGATGCACAGACGAGGACTGCCCAGTTGTTGGTGTGATTGCCATTGGCGTGTTTATTGAAGAAATCACGGGCTTGTTTCTCGTGATGGGCTTGAGCGTTAGCCAAGGTCTGGAGGAACCATAGTGAGATGAAGAGGGCTAGAGCGAGTGCCTGCCACCCCGAATGGGCGGACATGGATGGTGAGGTCACTGGTGAGGATCTGGCGTCTAAATTTGGACTCGTTCCTCTCCTACATCATGCGCGGTGAGTGAAACTTGGTGCTTACACTAGTGGCGTCGCCCTGACATTCCACTTAGGTCTGGTAGCGTACGACGGTGAATCTCATAGTGACTCTGAGTACAACGCGAAATCGTCATCGAAGAGATGGGGAAAGCGGCGGCATGTGAGAGTCTTTACGTTTGACTTGAGTTCAAAATTTCCCTCTCCTCGCTCGGCTTCTCTGTTTTGGTTAGGATGAGGCCTCCGGGTCGGACGTTATCGATATCAACAGTCGCTCAGACGGTGCGTTTGACTCTTGCGGAAAAATCAAGCCCCCTTTCTCAAATCTTGATGAACGATTTTCGCGCGTATTTACGACAACAAAGTCGGCCCGGTTTCGGCGGGATCTCCACCTTCGTTGTCGACAATTATACGACGGCCTGCGCATGTCCCATCGCGGATAAACTTGAGGACACATCCGAACGACGGTGACGCGCGAGAGACGGATATGGACGCGAGACCGCCGTCTGTATCGGATGACGGGACGGTGTCGTCCACGCAAGCCGATCTCAATGGGGAAGTCACCGGTGGTGATGGATCGGGAGGCTTGGGGAAGATCCGTCGTGTGCCCTGCCCTCCACCAATCCCTGACGTGGACGATTGGGGAATTCCGCCGGAGTCACAGAACCAATGTGATCCGGAGGTCGAGGTCGGTGCTCGTCGCCATCGTGCATATGACGTGGACGGGCCAATTCACTGATTATTCATTATAGGCAAAACTGATCCATTTCCATACTCTCAAGAACGATCCCAATGCGCCCAAGCATTTCAACGATTCGTTGATGATGAACCGGTCGTTTAGAAATCCGCACTTGTATGCGAAGCTGGTCGAGTTTGTGGATGTGGACGAAAAGGCCACGAATTTCCCGCGCGATGTCTGGGATCCAAACGATGTGCGCGATGAGTGGTTCGCTGACAAGATAGGTGAGATGATCATGTCGTTTTCGGGTGGGATATTTTACAACGAAACCCACAGCTGAGGCACAGAAGATACGATACGAGCAGCAGACGAGCAGCAGTAATCAGCGGGAGAAGCGGAGTCGAATAGAGTTTGGTACCAGTCGACGTCGATAGGATGAACAATCGTGAGAAATTGAACGAGATCCCAGATCCAAACTCCGCTGAATGGACCCAGTGGTTCGGCGCCCGTGTGGACCTGACGGTGGTCGTGTCTGTTGTCTCCTCGCTCTGCTTCCTTTGCTTTCACCTCGGCTGCCAACCATCCCCCCTCCTGCTCCCCGCAAAGTTACATGACCAGCATTTATAATGTGCCTATTTCTCTTATTTCCTTCAAATCCATCCCTCGTCTAACATCTTGCAATCTGCCCCCACAGCACAAGCAGCTGCAACCCCAGGGTGCCCCAAATCAGTCTGTCCAACAGTCTGCGGTTGGCCTCTCGAGTGGCCACGCACGCCTCAACGATTCTTTCGATGCCATCCGCCAGGAATTCGACGCAATTCTCCAAGATGCCTCCATCCTCCGCAGCGCAAAGGAAGAGGCTGATGCAGGTCGTGAGTTTCTTTCAGGATTTCCGGTCATGGGAAATAACAGTCGTGTTCTAACGTGTCTCTCGACAGTCTCCGCGCAGGTTAACGAACTGAATATAGTTCGTCAGGCGCTCTATCAACTCGAGAACCAACATCGCGAGATTCGTCAGCAGTACGAGGAAGAAATCCGCTCGCTCCGGTCTGAATTGAGCAACGTCCGGCAGCAGCAACAACAGCAACAGCAACAACAGGCGCAGCAACAACCACCTCAGCCACCTCCTGTTGTCGGACCCCCTCCCCCTACTGTATACCCAGAGAGCTTTTACAGCCGGGGTAGGGACCTCTCAGATCGCGACCGTGACCGCGATAGGGACAGAGATAGGGAGCGCGCTGAACGCGATAGGGACAGGGACAGAGACAGAGATCGAGATCAGAGGGACGCCAAACGCATTAAAACGGAGAGAATGAAGGAGAGACCTGGTACACCCCTTACCCCATAACGTCCTTTCCCTCGTGTGTTCATTTGGATTTACCTCGTCTATAGATCCTTTCTCTCCAAATCTTTCTCACCTTCAACCTGGTTCGAGCAAGTTGCCATCCGGACCCCCGCCAGGCTTGGCACCTTTTACACCTCCCGGACACGGCCCCGCAGGTGCTTCGGATCTTCCCAACCCCCCATCCGGACCGGGTTCTTCCACGGCGTTGATCACCAGTTGAATATCACCCTTGCCCTCACAACAAACCACGTTCTCGATTACTGATTCGCTGTATTCCTGTAGCCGGGTCCAATGGAAACGCATCCTCTCTGTTTCTTGACGATCTCGACCCATCCACGTTGCCCCCAGAATTGAAAAAGGAGGGTAGTGATTGGTTTGCCGCATTCAATCCTAAAGCCAAACGAGTGCTAGATGTCAGCTTGGTTCACACCCTAGCCCACGAAAGGTTGGTGGTCTCACTCGTTTGGTCACCTCTCTATAACTGGAATCGCCGAGCTGACGATGGAATCTCCGCGTTTAGTGTCGTCTGTTGTGTTCGTTTTTCTGCGGACGGCAAGTATTTGGCAACAGGCTGCAATCAGACGGCCCAGATCTATGATACAAAAACTGGCGCCAAAACCTGGTTCGGTTTCCTTAGTACCCCCCGGCCGATGGAACCCCTGGGCGCTGATTGTTATCGTTGCATAGTGTCTTGGTCGACGAAACCGCGGACAATACGAACGATCTGTACATTAGGAGCGTATGCTTTAGCCCAGACGGTAAACTTCTCGCAACTGGGGCCGAGGACAAGACGATCCGAGTAAGTTCTAGAATTTTCATCTCCACGATCCTTATCACCGTCATCATTTCGGGTCGAATGCTCAACATAGTACGATTTTTGGCGCTCTAGATTTGGGATATCGCAAAGAAGCGAATCCGCAGCATATTCCAGGGTCATACGCAGGAGATCTACTCGCTTGCGTTCTCGGCGGACGGGAGGTTGATCGTTTCTGGGTCGGGTGATCGCACGACTAGGATTTGGGATATGACCGATGGGTCGTCGAAGACCCTTGCAATCACCGATCTACCTGACAATGTTGATGCTGGGGTTACCAGTGTCGCTATCAGCTCTGATGGACGACTGGTAGCCGCTGGCAGCCTTGATACGGTGCGTGATTCCCAATTGTTTGTTTTGGATGTATTCCGAATACGCCGCCTATAGGTGGTACGTATCTGGGATGCCCGTACTGGTGATTTGTTGGAGAGGCTGCGGGGACACAGAGACAGCGTGTACAGTGTGGCGTTCACACCTGATGCACGTGGTCTGGTGAGCGGTAGTTTGGACAAGACGCTCAAGTACTGGGACGTTTCTCGTTTGGCGGGCGGACCGGGTGGTCGACCAAACTCTCCGGGTGCGTCCAAACGCGACCCTTTGAATGGGAAGAAGGATATTGGTACTCGCGAGGGCAACAGCGCATGCACGATGAACTTTACTGGTCACAAGGCGCGTGTTGAGCTGGCTGCCCTAGGATGTGTGGCTAATCGTCTGGTACAGGACTACGTCTTGTCCGTTGCTGTCTCGCACGACGGCCAATGGGTCGTGAGCGGATCGAAAGACCGCGGAGTTCAATTCTGGGATGCAAAGTCTGCGATCGTCCAATTGATGTTGCAAGGTCACAAGAATTCAGGTCCGTTATCCCCGATCGATTCGCCATTCGAGGCTGACAGTTCTTCCGTTCCAGTCATCTCAATTGATCTCAGCCCCGCTGGAAGCGTGTTGGCAACCGGTTCAGGCGATTGGCAGGCTCGCATCTGTAAGTCTTATTCTTCTCCGAATTCCTCCTCGGATCAGTGGTTGACTTTTTGTCCGTTTTAGGGAACTATACTACCTCTTCCTGATCGTTGTCGTCTCCTCCGCGTATAATTTATCCTGTTTTCTCTCTCTCTCTCTCTACTCTTGCTGTCGACCGATCTGTATGCGTATTTTCTCTTTTCCGTCTCTCGTTCGCCACTTTGAGAGAGGATGTGTGAACGGGTGAAAACGGAACTCGGTCGAAAATTCCGCTGTACAGCTGTACATATAAGTATATATATATTCGAAAAAAGGTTATCACATGTCGTCCACGCTCCACGAATAACTTTCTGCCCCTTGACGTTTCCGTTCGTTTTGCCGTTGAAAGTATTTCTGTTCGAAACCGGTGCTTCGGTCAACTCCGTCCCACCGATATCCGGGTTTGATCCCGAAACGGTTCGGCGGAGGTGCCGGGCCTGTGTATTCCGGTCTCCGTGGGCCTTTGCTCTGTTTCTTCTGTGAGGGATATCAGACATTTTAAACGAGAAAAGATTTTAAAAAAGGCGTACCGTTATGAAAGCGGCGGCAGGGTCATTCCACATCTCCTTCGCTTTCTGCTCCTCGTTGAGGTCTGCATCGTCTGCACGTCTCGCGAACCCCTTATGCCTCTCCTTCTCCATCATAGCTCTCTCCCGCTCCTTCTCCTCCCGCTGCGTCAATCCCTTCCCCCGCTCCATCTTCCTCGCCTCCTTCTCCTCCGCTTCCCGTTTCCGCCGCGCAGCCTCCGCCTTTTCAGCCTTCATGTCGATCTTGCGACCCGACGCGTCACGATACACCGTCTCTTGCTGACGAGCGGCCTCTTCCGCGTCTTCTGGTCGTTTCTCCTTTTCTGAGGATTTCGGACCAAGTTTCTTGCGAAGTTGGGCTTTGGTCAGGAGACCACCGGATACCGTCGGCGGGGGCGGCGCGTCTTCTACGACGCTTGCGATTTGGGGTAGTTCGTCAGCGGTGGGGGGAGGTGAACCATCTTCTTCGCGAGTGGCGGCACCTTCTTGGATCGTCGTCCAACCGCTACCGCCCTCACCGCCGCCAGATTTCGTGGTTTCGCGTGATGGATCGACCTTGCGTCGTTTGAAGCTTCGGTCTTTAACCACCACAGCGTCCTCGAGATCGTCCTCCTCCTCATCCTTGGGAGGTGCGACCCACGAAGCGTCATCGTCTACGATGAATCCCGAAGGACCAGCCCCGGAACCAGATGCAGTGGAAGTAGAGGTACCGCCGACCTTTCGCTTTTTCTTCTTTGCCGTTGTGCGAGCGAGGATAGCGTCGGCTTTGGGACCAGTCATGTATTTCTCGGCTAGGTAGCTTTTCATTGAGGTTGACATCGCGGAGATGGGGAGGGAGAGGTATGGTCCTGGATGAGTGGAGGTGGACGGAGGGGGTGTATTTGAAATGTCGTTTTGGATGTTCCGTTCGCACGAGTAATTCCTCCTCCGAGGCTCGATCCCGATCAAAAATCACTCGAAGTGTGAGTTGGTGACCAGCCTTTCGTGGTAGAAAGGGAAGCGAGCTGCATACGCGGATGTGGGTAATATAAGGAGGATTAGTTCGACAATTCATACACCGGTGTCCAACCACGGTGGTTCAGAGTTTGTGAGAGAGAAGGAAAACAAGGGAAGGAAAACACGTTAGATAGCCGACAATATGATACATATCCAAGAAGAGTGGAGAGAGAGAGACAAAACAAGAGGATGAACCCCAAATAAATCCAATCAATAACAAATAGATGAGACCTACGCAAATGCAGGAACGATCACGGTTTCCACTGAGGCTTGCTGCTCCCCCCGCCTCTAGAACCAGCCCCGAGGCAATCAGTTTTCCACTCGTTGATGCTCTGCACGCTCCTCGTGGACGACTTTAAACTCAAAACGCTCTCATCAAGCGTCTCGAAACTCTTCACCAGATCCTTCACGCTCCCACCGCTCTGCCTCCTCTCGTTCGCGAGACTCTTCGTGACCGGTACAGGCTCAGACTTCAGTGGCGCAGGTCGAAGGTCGACCAGCCGTTTAGGCTGTGCCTTCGGTTTGGGGATCATAGAAGGCTTCAGCGGGACGGTGTGCAGTTCCACCTGGTCTTTCGGGTGTGTGGGTTTTGGAGGGACCTTGGGTGCGGGAGTAAAGATTGGGTCGCGTTCCTTCTCGAATAGCTCTGGTGGGGGTAAAGGAAGTCCACTCCTGTCTGTGTCCTTGGACGGTTCTCCAGATGCACCCTTGGACAGAAGGGGAAGGTAGGAGAAAAGCGGGGAGGTTAACCGCCTGAATAGGCTCGGTGAGTCCGGTGGAGCCTTGACGGTGACTCTGGACGATGGACCTGAAGGCTCGCCACTGGCACCTCTGCCGATTGCCACGGCTTCGTCCATGAGATGCGAGTACCGTGGCGCCAGCAACGTTGCGGGTAACCTGGAACTCCCTTCGTCCAATCGGTCCGCGACGCGTCGAGGTCCGATGGGCGTAAAGTCTGGGACTTCCATATGTCCCGACATCTCGGAAAATGGTGTCTGGGATCGACGGGGTGTCCCAGGAGCACCTTTTCCCACTCTTTGCTTCTTCTCCAAAGCACGAGTTCGTTTCAGGATGTCCTTCCTGCGTCGCGAAATTGGTGAACTGACGTTAAAAATGACTGATAAACGCAAAAACTAACCTAGTCCATGAAGGTCCCAGACGAGCAAGAACAGCACCCCCGCCGATAACCTCCAAAAACCGGTTCACGACGTCGTCCAACCGGATATCCGTGACATCTGCCATAGAGCCCTCAGCCATACCCATCTTCTCCGCTGCATCCAGCCGCTCATCAGTGAAACAGGCATCCAGGATCTTCCAATCGTCCTTCCCCCACTCTCTCGGCCCAGTTGGATCGAACAGCTGACTTGGATCGATGTACTGGGAATGTAAGGTGGACTCAGCGGAGTGGTTCGCCCGCACCGGAGTTACAAATCGCTCGCTTCCAGTGAACGACTTCTCCAACTCGGTTTCTGCTTCTCTAATAAGTTCGGGCATGGCCACAGGACTGATGGGCCTGGCGAAAGGGTCTTTCCTCGATCCTCCTGTGGGGCGCTTGTGCAGTGACGTTTTCGAGATCCCAGACGCAAGGAGGTTCCGTCTGCGCGCGCGTTTGACGAGGTCGTAATCGTGCTGCACCAAGTCATCAGCAAACTTTTCACCACAAATAGGTTAACTCCTCTTACAAGTTTCAGAATTGCAGCGGCCTTGGCAGCAGCCATCGGGTCCTCGCTGCTAATCTTGATCACACCGAGGTCGATCACATCTTCATCCTCCCCTTCCGTATCTTCCTCCGAAGCCTCAAACTGCAGCAGCTCGGGTACTCGTTGGGAAAGCTCATTGACTTTATTATCCTCATTGTCGTCTTCCGGAGCCTGAGATAGTTCACGGTCGACAAAACTTTCCTCGTCCCGTTCTAGGTCTGCGACGTTACGCGCAGGACTATTAAAAATGAACGAACGTTGCGGCGGAGGGAATCGGATTTTCGGGGTTTTTGAGCTGCCCGCGATGGAGGACTTCTTGGGGAAGAACGTGATGAACGGTACGGGTTTATCCTTTGGAGGACGTAAAGGTGTCTCGTAACTGTGGTCGGGGGATGACATGCCGTCGAAGTTGAACATTGGCGGAATATCGGCAGGAACCAATACCTGACGAACTGCGGCAGCGTTTGACGAAGTAGTCGCCCCCTCCTGGGCAGCGTTCTGATCTGAGCCAAAAAACTGTTCTCCTTCAGCATCGTGGGGTGTCAATGTGAGGTCAGCGACTTCCAGCGCCGGCTGCTTCCCTGGTTCCTTCCCAGATTCCTGCGTCTCCGTCTGCGAATCTTCTTGGGTTTCTGCGGGTGTAAGTGGTGAGGACCACCGAGATGTACGATCCGTAGGATAAGGGAACGGACTGATGGGACGACCCCAGGCTTCTTGACGTTCTCTCTGGACTGTCGTTGGTGGGTCAGGCTTGGTGGGAACCGCATAGGAGGTGAACTTTCCGGTGTACTCTCCCTCTTCATCGAATGTTGGCTCTTCGTTGTCGGACGATTCAGTCCATCCTGAGGGTCCATCCTGCCAGGCTGGCTCTTCGATATGCTCTTCGAGAGCGTCGGGCGTCATCGAATCTGAAGTAAATGGTATGGGAGGGAAGTCGATGTTATTTACGTCGACTTCACTCCATGGGCTGGAAGCGGGGAGAGTCGAAGGTTCATCAAGGGGAGGCGGGGTCTTCTCGTGGGGTTCTGGTAGGTGAACGGGGGACGTTCCTCTCGATTGCTTCGGTAACGATCTCGCCCTGCTGCTCCTGGGAGGTCCGCGAAGCAAAAGAGGGTCATCGGTGGGTGAAGGAGGGGGGATCGGTGCGTTGAGGTCGATTTCGGGGGGTTCCTCTTTAATCTGTAACTTGAGTTGTTTCCCAGTTTTCTTCTTCGCTTGTCGCGGTTTCTTCTTCTGTGCACTGGAGGGTTGAATGATGATTTCGCGGGGTGGGGTGAAGTGATCGGTCGGGGGTTCGTATGGGGGTATGGGAGTGCCCGATCGTCGATTTCTGGCTACAAGAACGTGTCGCGCGTATGAAGGGCCAGGTGGGATGTAATCAGCCTGTGAATTTGAGGCGTGGGGAGACTTTGTGGTCGCAGTTTTTGTCGGAGAGTCGTGAATGGGGGAGTCCGAGTCTTCGCCGGATGAAAGTGGGGATTTGCTTCTCCGCGACTGTTTGCGTGATTTGGGATTTGGGGTAGATGGTTCACCTGTGGTGGCAGTAGAATCTCCGGTTTGGTTCAACAGCGAGGACGAGGACGCAGAGGCCAGCCTCTTTCGCTTTGAGGCAGACTTGGGAGGTGGTAGTTCGACGAAGACTGTTGAATTTCTCGTAATTAATACACGGCAAAAGACATCTTGCGAACACGAGCATACCAGATGGCTAGAAAACGCAAAGAGGAATACGAAGATAAGACACACACGTCAGGTGAACAAGAGACACCTCACCTCAGATCTGTGGTCTGGGGGTGGGCTGATCATCCTCGGACTTGGCCCAGCAGTGTCACGATCACCAGCCTTGTCGCCATTGCTGGAAGGAGGACTCAAAAGCCCAGAACCGGCGCCTGTGCCTCTCTGTGTTCGCGTGCTTCGTGTCTTGCGTGCAGTCATTACGGATGACACCGGCCCCAAGGTTGAGAGGACCCGTTAGCGCACAGTTACTTTCCATCTCACGCTCCTAACCAACAACTGGCACACCGAGCAAACATGCGCAAACAGCGCGTGTTTTGGTCATGTGACGAAAGATCAATGGCGCACATGGACTGGCGCTTTGACCCCCACCCTCCTTTATCTGTGACGATCGATGGACTGGAAAGCCTTCAAGTTTGAGCGTATTTTGAACCAGGGTGGGTAGAATGCTCGTGAGCCTATTGGTTCTGACGCTTTCTCTCTAGATCCGGTGTCGCATGCGGTTTCGTTCTTGGGAACCCTCCCGAGCCCAGAGGGTGTCCACGAGCCAGCGATCGTTCGGATAGAGAAAACAGCTCTGCCCGAGTCATCCGCCACAGAATTCGCCCAGATCGTCCACGATGTGGAAAAGATTGAACACAATGACATTGTCCGTCACCGATCTTCCCATATCTTTGAGCATCTTCTGATGACGCCTGTGGTTAGTATTCTTGGTACTTTGGTCGTCTCGAGTCCATCCGCGACGTCAAGATAAACGTCATCTTCCCTGCGACTGAAGTTCACATTCGCAAGGTCTGCGCTCTGGTGTCTGGCGGCGTATTCTGTTCACTGATGCCATTGACGATGTGTAGTATTCTAAGCAGGACCTCGTTCTCGTCCAAGAGACGCCCGAGCTCTACGAACGCGTGGTGAAACCTTTCATCGCTGCCTTCCCTCCTTCCCGAACCAAATGGGTAGATGAGATCATCGCGGGGAGGAAGGAGGGAGATAAGGTCCTTCACCGTGACGAGTTTGGCTCGTTTGGATACATGATCATCCCGGACATGAAGTGGAACCTCGAGACCGTGTCCGATCTATACCTCCTGGCCCTCTGCACTTCCAACGGGGTAATGAGTCTCCGTGATCTCAGGAAAGTGCACGTACCAGTTCTTAAGAGCATCAAAAACGAAGCGACGAGGATCGTCAAAGCCCGTTGGGAGAATAATGGGAAGTATGTGTCGTTGAGGATGTATGTTCATTACCAGCCATCCTACTGTACGTCTGCTTGCTCTCCGCAGCTACCAGCCACTGACCTGGGGAATGACTAGATCGTTTTCACGTTCACATCGTGAATGCCAACCATCCTATGGGGTTTGGCATGGCAGTGGGTCAAGCGCACCTTCTTGACGACATCATATCCCTGGTACGTGTGCTCTCGCTCGGTTGACGGGCCATTCTGATACCAGAGCTGCAGCTTGAGTTAGATCCCGACGATGGCCCCTCTATCATTGAACGAATGACCTTCACTTACGGTCTTGGTGAACAACACGGATTGTATCCGTTACTGACTGGAGCAGAATAAGTAAATTATTCTTAACTTACTGTAATTTTTACAGGACTCAGGATTGCGCCTGGGTACCGAAGCAATGCTTCGGCTTTGTAGCCCTAGAAATAGTGCTAGAGTGTATCACACACTCTCTGTATCTCTAATTACTGTCGACCGATGAAATACTACACAAGTCCGTTCCGCCACAAGAGTTCGCGACGCGGGTTCCAAATTTGGAAGTACATCACTTCCGTTCACTCCGCCAGCTCGTTCCTCTCATGGCTCTCAATGCCCCTCTCTACATCTGGAAGTTAACGCCCGAGAGTGCGGCGGTGCGGCTCGTTCGCACAATTCTGAGGGATAGTCCTTCGCCGTTGACGACAAAAGAAATTTACGAGGCGGCCGTTCAACGCGAACGGAGACGAAACTACCCTCATCCGCCTACGATTGTTCCAGGTGGTTCTGCTCTGCAGTCGGCGAAATTGGTGGGAAAGCGCAATGTCGTGCGTACCCCACCCCCGCCCCCTCCTCATCCCGAAAATTCCATTCGTTCCGTAAGGTACGTGTGTGTATATACCTCCCGACAATGCTCTGTCCGTTTCCGGCGTTTGTAAAACTCACTTTTCGGTCGTCCACGCCTATTTTAGGTACCTCAAAACCGTCATTCTTCCACATATGCGGGACGAAATCCAAGAAATCGAGAAGTTCCACGTCGTTCGAACCCTCTCCAACGATGAGGTCCAACACCGCTTAGCCACAATGAGCAAATCCGTTCGAAAGGCCAAAGGAGGCTCGCTGCCGGCCATGACGGACGTCTGGTTATGGAGAACGAGGGCACGGCCTCCACCTCCCCCTGAGCCGAAAAAGGAGAAGCCCGTGTTTGGTGCCGAGGTTGGGGTTGGTGGGGATTGGTCGCATTTGAACAAGCGGAGGCAGCGCGCGAGGGAAGAGAAGGTCGCCAGAGATGTTACTTGGTTGAAGGATCTTGAGAAAATCAGACGGGAACGGGTAGCCCTCGAAAAGGCGACGAAGAAGGGGATGACGGCTTGATTAATCATGGTTCAACCTAATACACCAGCTTTCATATACGGACGGACGAAGGCATAAGACATGAGGGAGAAGAGCGAAAGAAATCCACACAGGTGTGAGGAAGCTGCGTCGGCGAGTTACACTTGCGAGAGAAACACGTACCAACACAAATCGAGAGATGAAAGGAATGGTGAGAGGGAGAAAAAGAACTTAACCGAGTGCGTCGGTCAGGCACCTAGCAATCATTTCGGCGACCTCAGATGCGGCTTCCTTATCCTCCTCGCGAACTTTGGAGAGAACAATCGTCCGGAACTTATCAGGATGCCACTTCTTGAGCTCGGCCGCCGCCATCATCTTCCTGGTCTTTCTTCTCCCGGTTCTGTCGGGAAGGTTACGGAGAGGGTGCATGACGAACTTCCGGACGTGCTCGGGCAGGATTTGGCTAGGATCTGTCGGGGACATGCTAACGACCGGCCAGGGGATCTGGGAGAAGGAAATGAGATGAATCTTGCTGCCGTCGATTTCGAACCCCGACCGAAGGACCTGCCACTTCTCCTCGTAGAGCTGGAACTGTGCCTTGAGAGAAGGAGGTCGTCGCGGCGGCGGCGGCTGTTGTTGGGGCTGTTCCTGTTGCTGGTCTGGGTCCTGTTGCTGTTGGCCCCCGGGGAAGTACTCCTTCATCAACTCCTTCCATCGGCAGAGGCTCTCCTCGGCGCGAATGCGTCTGGTTCTCTCCTCTTCTTTCTCTTTCTTCACGTGGTCCCTCTCGTTGCAAGCCCTTCGGAAGGCATTATCCACCGACCGGAGGTTGTTCCCCAGCATGACGTTCTCGCGCAGCAAGTTGCTCTCGCGCTCAGCAGCCAACTTCGCGTCTCTCCCCATCATCCACTTCCAACGCTCCTCATCTTTGTTCCTCTGCTGCTGCTCCTTGAACACCCTCTGAAGCTTTGACTGCTTCCTTGCCACCTTCTCGCGAGCCAATTCATTCTCGGCGACTTCCTTCTCCCTCTCGAGCTGAGCCAACCTCTGGTCCTTCCACCTATCGGCCCTCTCCTTCTCCTCGCGTCTCTCCAACTCTGCCATCTTCCACAACCTCTCAGCCTGCTTGGTTTCCTCCCTCAACCTCGCCTTCCTCTCTCCAGCCTGTGCCTTCACCCGTTCGGAGACCACCTTGGCCTCGAAATGACCCTCGCGTATTGACCTGTCAAGCAGGAGAGAGTTGAGTTCCTTCATGACGAAATCATCGTCCTCGTTGGCTGTTCCGCGGTTGGACCGCTTTTTGCGCTGCTCCTGAATGGCCGGTCCAGCCTGAGCCCCACCAGCGGTCTCGGGATTGCAATCGATGTCGATGGGTTCTTTGTTGTCGTCGCGGACCTCATCGTCATGGCTGTCCTTCAGCTTATGCTCTTTCTCTTTGTGGAAACCACCAGGAATGAAAATGGTGGAGTTATCCCTGGCGAGGTCGTTGTATCGCTTTCGCATCACGCGACCTTGCTTCCGGCCTTTAGGGACACGTGCGTGCTGTGTGGCATGGGACCGGGTCCTCTTCACGGGTTGGGGAGCCAATCTGGAGACAGGTGGTTTCCCGGGCTTCGGGTGGGCGAAGGAGCTCGAAAGACCGAGGCCGGTGGGATACCCCTGGAAGAGATTGGCGATACAGTGGATGGGGAATGTGCTGATCACGCGACGTAGGACTTCGCGCCCATTGATAGATACCATGGTAGGCAGAGGCTGTAGGGTGGTTGGATCGTTGTGACACGCGCTCGGTGGATGGGGAGAGGGGAAGGCACGTTCGCGGGTGAACGCTGAAGAGGGAAGATGTAAAGAGGGACGTCTTGAGTTTTTGTACTGACGCGGTTCGAGTGTTCCAGAAACCCGTGATCCACGGTCGTACGGCTAGATTTCCAAATCATATACCACATATCAAACCTATACACGACCGGGTATGGAAGGACAATGGCCTCCCCTGTTTCGCGAAGTGGATCTGTGGTCAGGTATCACACTTTTGCTATAACCGGGGGTCCAATGTAATGAGTGCTTATCTTCACAGAGGGATACTTCAACGTCTGCCAGCGGTATACCGTGGAATGGATTCCTCCCTCCATCCATTATTTCGCTCGTTCGGATCAAACCAAAGATTGGCCAAGCCGTGGGTTTGCGAGCCATGCAAATCCGGGAGCGGTATAGGACACGTGACGTGGTCCCCACGAGGGGAAGACAAAGGAGGGGTGGCTTCGAAAGGAGGGGCCGCCCCGCCAGGGGTATATAGGACAAAGAGAGTGCGGCCTAGGGTTGTTAAAAAACGTCCACCATCCACAACGAGTACGCCACTCACTCGACCGAATCTTCGACCACATTCCATCCAATTCTTCTATCCCAATGCCGCCGTATCCCACCCGAAGCTACGTCCGCGCACACCCGAGCTTTCAGCTCAACGATGGCAACGAAGTCGCCACTCAGTCGCCCACTAAACGTTCTCCGAGCAAGCGGTCGCCGTCTAAGCGATCCCCATCCAAACAATCCCCGACCAAGAGGTCCCAACGAAACGCCCCTCCTTCAAAGCGGCCTCAAGTCAAAGTGATGACTTTCCCCGCCCTTCGCGAGGGTTCGGTCCAACCCACACCACGGACCACGGACCCGACCACTCCTCAGACTGGGAACCCGCCCGCTAGTGAAGACTTGAGACGAGCACCGAGGAAGTTAAAGAGAGCTTCGAATGTCATAGGAGGTGGGACAGATGGCAGTCAAAGTTGGCTCGCGGCGCGCAAGGGAGTACAAGAGGACGTGTCTCCGTTGACGTCCTTGGCACCCGGAAGACTCTCGACCCTCCCGGAAATGGAGGCTGAGGACGAGAGCATCATGCAGAGAGAATATACGAGGTTGATGAAGGGTAGCGAGGCCACCAGAAAAATTCAGGAGCAGTGGGAGCGGGGGGAGAAAGAGAATCGCATCGTTGCAGGTGCTAGTCCTGAGACCAGCATGGATGTTGACCAAGGAGCCTCATCCGCCGTCAGTTCGGATTATCCAGCCACCGTCCGTGGTGTCAGGAGGACTGATACCGAAGAAGTGTTTAACTAGGATAATACGGGCATTTTAGTTGTAATTCCTCCCCTAGGATACATGTACTTACCAGGTACTCAAGTACTCACATGTCGAATAAGTATAACAAATCATATGCGACAGGATCGATTGGAGCGGCAACTACCGGTCCTTTCCTTCCCCCAAATCCTTCGACATGCAGGCGTCCCCCCCGAAGCCCTGGGAGCGTAATCCCTCGTCAACGGCGACAACTCTGCCGGTGTCCGCCACAACAACAACCCCCGCGGTGACATCGGCCGCGGTCACTCAGCCGTCCACGACGACAACCGTTCCATCGGTCCCATCACGACCAGCAACTCTCACCACAGCGGCTGCCACAAATCCTCACTCATCCCCTTATTCCACATATAACTCGACATACAACTCACCCTATTCGCGGTTTGGATCCACCTACTCTCCCTACGGCAATGGCGTGTACGGGGGGATGACAGGATACGGCGGTTTCGGAGGTTATGGGGTGAACAGTATGTATGGCGGTATGCCAGGGATGGGAATGGGAGGGTACGGGCCCATGCCCTACGATCCTGTGAATCAGTCTCTCGGTCAAACCCTCGAGAGCACTACCCAGCACACGTTCGCCCTTCTCCATTCAATTGTGCAGACTTTCACGGGTGTCTCGCAAATGCTCGAGTCGACCTTCATGGCTACGCATTCCTCCTTTTTCGCGATGGTTGGTGTGGTCGAACAGTTCGGGCAGCTAAGGAATGCTCTTGGTAGCGTCCTTGGTCTCTTCGGACTGTTGCGATGGATGAAGGAGCTCATAACCGGTCGACCTTCGAATCAACTCCAGGGCGAGTTCAGAGAGTTCATTAACGGGAAACCCGTCCAGGGTCCATCACCTCCTCCCGGATCAAGACCGAACCGCAAGCCGCTGATCATCTTCCTCCTCGCCATATTTGGCGTCCCATACGCGATGCACAAACTCATAAAGATCTTGGGCGAGCGTCAACAGCAGCAACAGCAGGGGCAAATCTTGCCGCCGCTTGATCCTACCATGCTCACGTTTGCTCGCGCTCTCTATCCCTTCCAGCCTACATCACCTGCCGAGTTGGAGTTGAAGGAGAACGAAATTGTCGCTATTATGGGTAAACTCGATCCTTCAACTGGTGCCGAGGTTGATCCCCGCATGGAAGTCGAGACGGACTGGTGGAAAGGAAGAACTAGGGACGGGCGAGAAGGCTGGTTCCCAAGAAAATGGGTTCAGATTATCGAGAAGAAAAATTCTGAAGGAGAACCACTACCCAAGGTAATCGCCTAGTGCGCCTCTTTCCATTTTTTTACCCTCTGCTTCGCCTTTTCCGATTCTGTTGTCTGTCTTGTTCATTGTTCATGCTCATCTTGTCCCTGGGTCTTTCGTCTCCCGCTATGCCTTATTGTATCAGGTACGTAGGATATACATAGTAGTTGAAGCTTCAAGTAGTAGCGGCGTTCGTTGGGACGTCGTGTATGCAGCGGGTTCGCCCCTTCGTGATTTACATTGTACCCGAGCTCTTGGAGATGATGTACCTTGGGATTTAAGGCGAGATGAGTGTATGTCGTTTCTTAGGGGTTTGCACTTACCAGGAGTGAATTACGCCCGGAATCCACCCAAAGATCCAGAGGAAGATATTGATACAGAAATCTTTTTGAAGTACCTGTCAGATCGATCCGGTGATGTCATTTGTCGGGGATCAACGTACCAGCCGTGGGACCGCGTTCTGGCGGAGATGTGTGAGCAAGAGATAAGATACATGTGGGGGACATCTTACTGAGTAGAACTGGCAGAGGCGGGACGAATCTAGAAAAAAAACTGTGTGAATACCTTGGCACACGCCCCGTAAAGGGGCTGGACTTACATAGCGATGAAGTAGAGGAGTACATCGTAACTTGAAGAAACCTGGGGCCTATTCGAGGAGGAAGGTGCATGAGCAGCGTTGTGATGGGTGGGAGGGGGTGCGGTGTATGAATCAGCCATGGCCGAGTCGTTGGATGAGCGCGGAGGTGAAAAGTGGAAGACGGAACCAGGAGTGGCTTTTCCATTTATAATCGAAAGGAGGGTGTCGTTGTCCGTTCAATTATCCTGTGCACTGGACGAATTCGCAGGTCGCAGTTATACTGCGCCGGCGGGCTGGAATGAGTCCAGGTATGTACCCGCGCGTCGAGCTGGAAGAGCCATGAATAGATACCAAATAATTCATTGAAGTTAAACCGGGCAGTAAGGCAGAATTGGTAAACGCTTAAGGGGAAAACGCGTGTAGCTCCGCGATAAGAGGGGCGGCAGGAATTCTACTTGGCTCCTGGCCTGTTCGCGTTCGAACGTTCGTACCTCCAATTTCAATTACGAAGCTTGTAATGAGAGTGGTTCTAGAATGGGGGGGGGACCGGCCATCGGCAAATTGATTCCGCATCAAATGGTTATAACGCATTGTAACACAATACATAGCTCAGTCCTAAGTAAGCGCCACCCAGGAGGGTTACAACGGGTTACGATGAGCTATAGGCCCTTGCCGGGGAAGCACTTCAACCACCAGCACATATCAGACTTTCCACGATTTGCTGCTGGTGTATCTACTTGCTTCGCCGTTCAACTTTTTAACCGATTCCATAAACACTCCCAGGGATCTTGGAGATGCCGCCATGCACACCTCAACATCCAAGGATTGACGCGGGTGGCTCACGAGACTCCGTGTGCATCACGTCTCGTCCGCCTAATACCACAGGACGATATGCCAGAGAGTCCATGGAGTGCTTCCCGATGCCGCAGGGCGACGTGCACAACCCACGGGGCTATGTCCGGCCCCTGGATTTCGTCACCTTTGAGAAAGCGATGGGGACCCCACTGGGAGTTGAGGGTTCCCAGTTCACCCCCTCTCTCAGGTGGGTTCATTTTCAGCGCGAACTTGCGGGGTTAATTTAGTGAAACGGCGGAAGTTCTCGATGCACCGGTCCATCGTTCTGGGGTACCTGGACTCAACCCGGCGATTGAGCGGGCGAGTGAACGACGTGCCGGTCTAAGAGCAGCCCCACCGAAAGAGGACCATCAAGGAAGAGGAGAGCAAGAGACCACGCAATATCCCCGCCAAGAGTGCACGGACAAATCTGGACAAATCCCGGGAGAAGTGAAACGGGAACATCCATGTGGGCGAAAGTATACTGAATAGTATAGTCCGAGAGAAGGAAGGTTTGCAAGTCGCACAATCCACTCACCGGGGGTTGTTGGTTGCCGTTGACCCGGATTTTGTGTCCGACTTGAACCGATGTCAAGTGTGCTAACTTTCGGGATGCGTTGCAATTCGTCCTCAGGCAAAAAATCACAGGAGTGACCTGTGGGAAAGCCAAGAGCATAGTTGGGTATGTGATTCTTCGGGTTGTCGGGGAACGCAGGGGACTTTTGAACGCATTGATGATGGGGGATTTGGACGAGGGTAACCACGCTTTCGATCGGGATCCGCCAGGGAGATTCAGAACCTGAATTGGCGGATGCTCAAAAGCTTGCGGCCAACACAAGCGGAGATGCCTCGTACATGTACTGCATGCAGCTGCGGGGGGGTTACCTCGCAGAATAACCGCAACAGCGAAGCAGGAGCCGTACCAAGTCGGGGAGTCCCGTAACGCTCCTACCATCCCCAGATAGTCAAACTTAATCCGCTCATTCCGGGTGGTATGGTGTGCAGCTTGGTAATGCCAGTGCTTGCCACTACCACGCCCGAGAACTCCGGGGTTTCGTGGATGTGCAGTACTACACAAGTGGCCATAAGTCAGCCGTGGGAAGACCCACTTACTAAACGAGCCGAAACACGTGTTCCCCGATCTAGAGACCGTGACCACTGTCGCGTCTTGGATCTCAAAAACACACCACAACCAACGCTTGCCATGAGGTTCAGCGTACCACGGTCTTTATCCCCATCTCCAGTACGGAGGGAACGGTATCTACCTCGCTTTGTGTTCTCCTTTGATCTCACCTAAACGTCATCTTTTTAGGTCACCCCGCAAGAGCGGCACCTTCCGCGCTCCGTCTGTCTCATCGGATTCTGAAGAAGACGGAGATGGTGGCTCGGCTTCAGGTGATTCCGGCGATACCTCCGAACCAGAAGTCCTTCCCTTGTCCGCGTACGCACCGTTGCCACAACCCGATCATTCGAACCCTCGTTCACCCGACCATTGTAGCAGTTCATCATCGAGAAAAGGCAAAAGCCCAGACGAAGAAAACTACATCGCGGATGCCATAGCATCTATTAGACTTACTATATCTCATCATGACCCTTACGAAGAATGGTCCAACCAAACGAGACGAGATGCACGGGTGCGTTTCTTCTGTTTCTATCACAAAATTTGAGCCGCACCGTTGACCTGTTGTTTAGCGAACAGCGCGGTTGGAGCGGTCACAACTTACTGGAGAGCAAAGAGCCAAGTTCGAAGCCGCACGAGTTCGGGATTCTGAACGTCTCGCCCAACTCCACCACAGGGCGAAACAAGAAATTGAGGACCGTATCGCTATCGTGCTCTCCAGAAGACAGGCTTTCAAACAGAACGTTGACAATGGCATACAAGTTCGAGCCAAGAGAACGAGGGACCGGATAGAGGCAGTTATAAAATTCGAGGAGGATAGGCAGAGAGCAATCCTCGAGGAGCAACGACTGGCCAAGGAGGCTGAAGAAAGGAAAGCGCAAGAGGAGGAGAAACAGAGGCAGTTGGCTCTTCAGAAGGAGAAGGAGGAGAAACTTCGACAGGAGGTCCTCAAGGTCAAACAAGATGCCGAGAAACGGAAAAAAGAGCAGGAAGAGAAGGAGAAGTCGGAGAAGGAGGCAGCCCACGCTTCACTGGGTCTCTCGACCCCCTCCAGAGATTGGGAGACTGCTCGAAGTTTGTTGAAGGTACGGCGGTTTCTTTTCGATTTCTTGACCATGCAGAATGATATCATCAATCGTAGCGGGTCAAGGCTGGGCCACTGGCGAAGGTGAAGGCAAACCGAGAGGTGAAGATGCGATGGAATAGGCTCCGACGGGAAATAACCCCCAAGATCGGACAGCTGACCAACGATAACGAGGTTATCCAGCGTGTTGTACGTTCCTTGTTTTCACGATCCCCGACCACCACATCACTCACAAAGCCTCGCAGTGCAAAGAGCTGCTAAGCCTGTGCCACCCGAGTAACTTCGTTGACAACCAAGACATCTACATGGCCGTGTTGTCTTCGCTATCCAAGGCGATCCTTCTTCAGGCGGAAGTAGAGGTTACGGCGGAGAAACGCAGCGCTGTTCCCCTCGCACGGGTGGCGTCGTTCTTCGTCCAGCATCTGGATCGGTTCCCCCAGATCTTCTACGTGAAACTCATCCAACGTACGGGCGGTTGGCCAATCCCCGTAAAACCCCCTCCCGAAGAAGGGATAGAGTACTCAAAGTTGGCTGGGTTCAGAGAAGATGAAGGCCTTCCCGAGTACATTTCGAGAGTCGCGGGTCTTATGAGGGTCTATTTCCATATACTCATCACGCCCACCAATCAACCAACCAACATATTCTTCCGACCTACGATGTATTGGACCTACTTCGCGAGGTTGATGTGCGACCGCAGTCTACTTGAGAGCGGACCTGTCGGGCCAGAACTTTTGGCTAGTGAGTACAGTTTATCGTGTCATCTCTTACCCTCGTTGACCTCACCTTGCCTATCCAGCCGCACTTGATGTTGGAGGCGCTCAAGCAAGAGAAATCTTCGGCAAACAATGGCACAAGCTACTGGAGTTGCTGTACGGCGGGCTGACGGAAGCGAACTCTGACAGTCCCATAGGTGGTAAGACTCCAGAGGGAACGGCCGCAAGAACGCGAGCGTTATTAGAGGTCGAGAGGGTCATGAACTCTTGATAAAACCCGCATTCCCTTCGCTCTTAGATTCTTCGTTTTTCAGCTTCGGCCATCATTTGTAACCGGTATGCAGGTTCGACGACATTTTACGACATCACCCACCTCTTTTGTAGTCACCACACACCCAGTAGTACACGCTGTACATTCGCTTTGTAATGCAACCTTTACTTCCGAGAAGTTCCATGTGACTCGCTCGAAGATATCGATGGACGTACTGCAGGAGAAATGAGGAAAAAAAGAAATGAAGGGTGAAGAGAAAATATGTTAGAGGTGCACAACATGTGTAAAGATCCAACGTACGAGAGGGGGGAAAAGAGAACTTAGGAAAGAGAATAGTAGAAGAAAAGGATATATACAGTGGGGGGAGATATGAACGAGGGAAACCGGCAGCTAGAAACGTAATGTAAAGTGTAGGAGTGAACCATGGGCATGGAGGGGGGGAGAACAATGAGAGTCCGAAGTAAAACGCGATCGAAGAGGTGATGAGATCGGATATCCATGGGTCGAAAGCAAAAAGAGGAAATTCGAAATGATGAAGGTAAAACATCTATCTCTCCTCTACTCTTCCTCGTCTTCATCTTCTTCCTGGATGACGGGAGCGGCGGATCGCCCACCCGGTAGTTGCCTTCGGGACGTTCTCCCCTCCATCGTTTCGCCAAAAGTATCGACGGGTTGTGGAGGCTGTCCGCCACCAGATGCGGGTCCCTTCCCACGCAAATTGGTACTCCCGGTACTCAACCATTGGGGGGAAGTCTTTCTGTTCTTCGAACCTCTGTTGGAAGTGGTGGGGAAATTCAACGTTTCGTTGAAGAGGCCTCCAGCGGGGGAAGGGTTCGGTGGTTGTCCGGTGGAGCTTTGTCGGTCTGTACATCCCACAGTTGACGGAAGTTGACCGAGTCCTCCGACATAGTAGGGGGTGCTCTCGTCCTCATCAACCCAATCCGAATCGTCGTCGTGGCCGACGCTAAGCGATGGTCTACCAGAAAACACGTCTCGAATGTTCGCCGAGCTCTCCGGGGCAGGTGAGATGGCCAAAACCTCGACGGTCGTCGGCCGAGCGGCCCTCATTTGCCAACCGGGAGGTTCGACACCCCATGCCTTCTTCCAACTTGAGCGGCCTACGGATCCAGTGAGAGGACTCATGAAGGGCACCTGTCGTTTCTGAGCAACGAATTTTGTAGCTGCGTTGCGTCGGGGAGTAGAATCGTCGAAAGAATTACTGTGCGTGCGGTAGGGGGAGGCATTACGCTGTCCTTCAGACTCTGATTGCTCATAGAACGAGTTACGACGCGAGGAGGTCAACGAGTGAATTGACGACGTGGCCGAATTAGAGCGAACGTGAAGGGTCGGCGCTCTTGAGCGGTTTGGAGTATGCAGCTGCTTAACAACGCGTGTTGTCGAAGAACCCGAGCCTTCCCTGCGGTGGTACTTATTTGTAGTGGGAGACACCGCCCTCGCCCGCATCGATCCAGAAGAACTTTGTGAAGGTGACTTCCGATGACGACGCCCACTGACACTCATCACGGATGAAGGACGCGAGGAGTATTCCCCCCGCTCGGAGCTAGGGGTATTAGCGCCGTAAGACTTGCGACTCGGATCGCTCCTCTGGCGAGTCATGGCAACCACATGATCCTGATAATTCCCCTCCAGCATGGCGATGGAGTTGATCGACGACCTGCGGGAATTGACGCTACTTGACCGCCGGGAAGACACGGAATGCTTTGTCCGGTGTCCGGTGTTGCGTTTCGAGCCACTACTTCCACGTCGCTTCATCGTACCCCGAGCCCGTCCGTTCGTGGGGGTACCAGGTACAACAGACAACCCAACAGCTCTTCTTGCATCTTTCCGCTTTGTTCTCCGACCCTCGTCGAACCACGTCCTGAAAGCGGTCAAGAGGCTCGCCCGATTTCTTCCAACACTCCCGCCTTTGGAGTTGACCCCTCCAAGATTGGGCAATGCCGTCAGAGTATCCCCCGGAGATGTCGCTTCTGTAGGGGAGGGAGACTCTGCACTCGAAGGCTTCGGTGGTTTGGCCATCACCCAAGGGGACGAAAGGTGCGACGGGTCCAGGTCATAGTCTGTTACTGCTGGACCTTCCGGTTTGGCGGGTGGCGATTTGGGTCGCTTGCTAGGTAAACTTCCTTGGGAAATCCTATTCTCTTCGCCGCTCCCTTGTTTCTTTTCACTGTCCTTATGCTTCTCTCTCTCCCGCTCCTCACGCACGGCCTCAGCCGACTTCTTCCTGACCAAGCCAGCAGCCTCCAAAGCAGTGGTTGCGCGCTGCATAATACTGACACTTCCCGCTCTCGTCTTCCGGTTCTTGGTTGAGTCCTTGAGAGAACTGCCGGGAGTTGAAGGGAAAGACTTCGTCAGATCGACAGAGGACGATGGCGACAATCCTGGTCGTGATTTGGTGGGTTGAGGCGGTGTCGTCGGTGTGACAGAAGTGGGAGCGGTGGGGGTGGCTGGGATAAACGCAAGTTCGGGTGCTGAACGAGTCATGGCGGAAAGTGCATCGAGGTCGCTCGGCCGCGGCTTTTTTATTCGCGACTTGTCTGCTCGCTTCTTGGAAGAGGATCCCTTTGACTTGCTTTCTGTGACGGGGTCGTATCCCTGCTCCAACTCAGAAGCCTCTGCCTTTCGGATGAGCATCCACCAAAGTGACCCCGAGGAATCGCAAGCATCACTGAGGACGGAGTGTACGATTTGGCCAGTGTCAAAACCCAGGCTGCTCAACGAGTTCAACAGTCGTTGTTCCACGGCAGTCGAGAATATCATCGGAGCGGGGGAGTCCAACAGGGTGGCAAAGTTGTTTTGTTGGGTTGCTGGGGGTTCTGGGGTGTTGATCACGCTGCCCTCATGATCAGCAAGTGCGGAAGTGATCGAGCGTCGTTTGGTCCTGACTGGAGTGCGAACAGGAAATGCCGGGGGATCCTTTGACGAAGAGTTGGAACGCGAGACTTGCTGGGTGGTAGATTGGATGTTCAGAGTCAAAGTTGGCGTCTGCTCCTCGACTACGGTTTCAGTTTGTGGGACTTTGGACTTTCCACTGCCCTCGGCCGTTTTCTTGATCGTGACGTCGCTTGCGTTTCGTCGGATCACGCGGGAAGCACGGTCGGAGGCAGGAGCGTCTTCTTCAGACCCTTGCTCAGGCGTAGTTGTTGGAGAGGGAAGAGTTGGGAAGTACTCTGATGTGGTGGAGGTGTTGGAGGCATCGGAGGCGTTTGACGACATATCCTGGGAAGGTTCAGTGACAGGATCTGTTGACAGGGTCGTCTGGGAGATGATGGGGGAGGCAGGTTGAAGTACAGTAAACCAAGGGTGGGCGAGCATTTGAGATATTGATAGCCTCTGCAGAGGGTCCTGATACAAGACCTTCCTGATCAAGTCACGGGCCTCTGCATGATCGTGGTCAGGAGGTGAACAGTTGCCTTTAGGTGGAATCCATACCATCCGAGAGCCACTCGGGGTCCTCGTACTGTCCTTTGATAATCTTCCCTCGCATTACAAAGTCGTCGTCGTCGTCAAATGGTAGGCCGCCGGTGAGCAACGTGTACAGGATGATCCCCAACGACCAAACATCAACCTCTGATGCATTTAAGTTACGTTTGAGATGCCGGGTCATCAAGGAACTCACCTGGTCCGAGGTACTTCTTCCCTTGCAACATCTCGGGTGAGGCGTATCCAGTTGTACCGCAGAAGGTCTCCAGTAAGGTACCACGTTCATACTCGCGTGTAAAACCGAAATCTCCTAGTTTGACACGACACCTTTCGTCCAACAGAACGTTCTCTAGTTTGAGGTCGCGATGGAGGATTCCCTTGCCGTGAATGTATGCCACAGCGAGGCAAAGTTGACCGAAAATGATTCTAGTCTCCGACTCAGAAACCCTCCCCTTCTCGATCAAATAATCGAATAACTCTCCTCCCGAACAGAGTTCCGTTGCGAGCCAAATGTGATTTTCGGTGGCGATGACTTCATATAGTTGAATGACATGTGGGTGATGTAGTTGACGGTGATGATGGATCTCTCTTGTGAGGGTGGGTGACATTGCTTTCGGAATTTGTTTGACGGCCACACGCATGCCTGTAAGTCGATGTGTCCCGAGTCTGACGACACCATAGGTACCTAATTGCAGGAGGGGTTATGAGTCTGATCGCAGTGTCGAATGTGCGGAAACCCACCTTCACCGATTACTTTGCCAAGGGTATAATTTCCGACAACTCTAATCTTCTGAGAGCCCAGCTCCTTCCCAAGTTCGTTATATGCATTGGCGAGTTGTGCCCTGTGGTTCTGAGACAATGATGCGGAATGACCGTGGCCAGCGCTCATGATGGTAGTTGCATTTAAATTGTGAGATTGTGAAAGAGAGGCGCAGACTCAATGGTCTGAAGATGAGTGACGTGGGCGAAGATATGAATGTACGAGAACGAAGAACAATCAAGGGGAGGAGCTGGTCGTTGTGTGCGTACTGAGCACTGTGATGGACGATGTGGAGAGACAGCCCTTGATTCCGATCACGTGCATGACGGGGAGGGTGTGCCACCATCATGGCGCCAAATTGAGTTGATTTGGCACGTAGAGGGGGGTGGGGTTAGGTATATTATGTGTCTGGGGTACAAAACCTAGTGCATATCTACCAACGTAAAGAGAGACGAGATCAGGTCTAGAGAGCCATTATCAAACCGAACAACGAAGGCCAAAGAATGAAGACAAATCGGAACTTCCAGTCCACGCTCCGAGTCCCACGCGCTGCGTTCCTGGGCATAGTGGGCTCAAAGCGAGGTGGCCCAGAAGTAGTGGACGGAGCAATGCTCTCAGAAGTCGACGAGCATGGGATGTCAGTCATGTTCGGGACCGCGTGCGTGGACAGAAGCTCGCCGGAGAGAGTTGGCCGAGAGTCACCAGAAAAAGCCGTAGAAATGCCTTCCACACCAGAGGGCCCCAGAGAAGATGTTCCGTTAGTTGAGTTTGGTCCTAGCGTTCGTGTATTTCGAATCGAAAAGTATGCGGTATAGACTGAAAGGGGAGGTTCTTCGCAGGTGAACAGCAGATAACTATGAGCCTGCTCGTTAGAAAACTCAAAATGCCGCAAAAAAAAAAAGTGTACTATCTGTCACTCTGGGCGATATCCAAAGGGAGGTCAACGTTCAGTGCCCGGTTCACGGGATCAACGCCAGTCGCTAACGTGCCAACAAACTCCTGAGGGTCAAGTTAACCAGCGCAGCAACTAGGACAGGCCAGACAGACGGACATCGTTATCGTGTAACAGATCGACCTTGAGTACAGAGATTTCGTAGAGGTGGGGCGTGGGGTCATCATCGATCCATTCGACCGGGTTTCGACGGCCAGCGTCATAAACGGTATCAGCCACCGGGCTCGTAGGGTACAAGGAGGCAAGAGCACTGCCGAAAACGAGCGAAACGACCAAGAGGGCTTGAGCGCAGGTCATCGTGCAGGGGCACCGACGAGAGACAGGGATGGTCGTGGTTCGAGACGAAGAACAAGAAAAGGTTCGACTTGACTTGTGGGTTCAAACCTGTCCCTGAGGATCACGTGGGGAACGCCGCGCCTGTGGCATAGGGCGGTCTTTTCGTCGGCGCGCTGTACGCATCCCATACTCTGCTCTCTACTTCCACTTCATGTTGGCCATTGGCTGCGCTTTCGAATGCTTCGCACTCTCTTAACCCCGCTTAGTTCTCGATTCTCCGCTACTTTCCCAAACACACCCCACACTGTCAATGAAGAGGACGACATTTCACCAGAGGATTTCGCACGCGACGTCCTGATTGAGTTGATGAGGAATTCGATTGCGAGGCTGAAGGATGCCCAGGATGTAGGTTCTAGGCTCGAAGTTCTGGAGGAGATTCTTCGGGTTGCCCAACAAGATCCTTGCACGAAGGATGTCTTCCGTGAGATGGACGGCTTTCTCGTCCTTGTCAATCTGTTCACCACCGTCGACATGGGTGGACCACCAACGGAGCAGATTCTGGAACAGCTGCGCCTTGCCTTTGCCATTCTTTCCGCTGTTCTGAAGGAGCACACGATCAACATGGATTATTTCCGTGTGAGTTGGTCTTGAAATGGATACCCATATCTATTATTCATGGTAACCTAGCTTCGTGTTGGATATGAATCTCTCTCCAGGGCACTGTCCCCATCTATCTCATCCGCACCTATACAATTGCAAACGTTGGGTCTGCTAATATCCTTCGCAATGCAAGATTTCTCCCTGTCGGATTACTATCAGCCGGGTCGGTCCGACGCCCCTGAGGTGCAAGCGCATCTGGACGTCATTCGTCAGCCCGGCGGTATTCAAGTGCTTTGGGATACCCTCACGGACGTGCCTCCCGAATCCAGGGGTGCCACTCTGCAGGCCCTGGAGTACCTTACGTCTCAGAGTCTCCGTAACCGTGCGATCTTGAACAATCTCAACATTGCGCCTTCCCTTCTCCAGTTTTTCCTCGTATCACCACCGGACTCTCGTGAACGGAGGCGAATACAGAGGACCCTGAGGCGTGTTCTAGAGCTCGGAGTATCGGTCTCGGAGGCCCGGCTTATCCTTCAATCTGTTGTTCTTCCCGATGACCGGTTACACCCCGAAGTGTTGGAAGTTGTTCGTGGTGCTGCTCGAGGTAGATGGCCAACCCATATATCCTTCATGTCCCCTGCGTCCCTCTCCTTCTCTCATAGTGGAGTCAAGGCACTGCCGTATGCGGGGTTTACGTACATGGTCGGCAAATTTCCTGTTCAGAAAACGTGGTTATCTGATTTCTCATAGGCTTGGTTGTGGGTTGAGAAATTCCCGACACACAGGAACCAAAACCTATTCGCCTTTGACGTCGATTCCACCCGGCTGATATCACTAGAGATCCACCCAGACGGGAAGCTCTCATTCAAGAGTACCGCGCACCAGGAGCCCGGTTATTTCCCCCATGCGCTGATACCGAAGGCGCGATGGACACATATCACACTAGTTCACTATACACATAGATCCCTCAACCCCACAATCCGTCGGTATCCTCCTTTTATATCACCTAAAATGCACTAAATCAGGTTCAGGTCTGTTTGTTGATGGTGTTCTTTGTGATGGATTGAACTGGTCCTATCCCAAAAATCCCACAACCGCAACATTCGCGTCATATGTCATCGGCGATGACACTTCGGATGCCACAATGCAGTGGTGCTTATCTACCTCATACCTAGTCTCAGTCCCATTAGGTCAGCCTCACCGCATGTTAATCTCAGTTTTCGCTCAAATTGCTCTCCAGACAACGAGTTACCGCGCTTCATCCATCACTTGGGACCAAAATACGCTGCAAATTTCCAGTCCGATGAACTGATAAAACAACTTACGTACGAGGCTTCAACTTCCCTGAACATCCACTTGTTCAACCTTGGGCCACAAACCGCGACATCCGGGTTGCTCAAGGTTCTGAAGTCCGGTGTTGGTTTCAACGAGGATTCAGTTGTGTTTTTGCTCAAGTCCAGTTTGCTAACCGAAGGCGATGGGAAGTTTTCGGATTCCCCTCAGGATGAGCCTGCGCAAGCGCCGGCCAGCCGATGGAAGAGACGAGGGGATGTGGTGAAGGTTGAAAGTCATGGGTTTGATTACGCGGTGTGGAAGCTGGGGGGTGCTGCGGTATACCTCCGCCTGGTCCAGCTTGCAAGCGTAAGCCTGTGCATTACGGGAAACTGTATCGATGATAACCGAAACAATCACACATCCCCAGAACCCCCATGAGCTGTCCCGTGCATTGGGTATTTTAACCGATGGACTGCGAAACAGCTGGCAGAACTCGGAGGACATGGAACAATTACGTGAGTTCCCACTCAGTATTCTTTGCTTACGAGCACCGCCTGAGTATATTACAGGAGGTTATGACATCCTGAATCACCTCTTGCGATCGAAGGCACATTTGATTAACGTGACCGGATTCGAGACCTTGTTCGAATTCTTAGGGCTCAACTTCCGCTCTACCGAGTGAGCGTCATTTTTCCCCACTGTTCCCGGATTACGATTCTACCCTAATAGTCATTCAACGATAGTGAATACCGTTGCGTACCGGGCGATCGCACTGGACTTCCTCTTATGGTCACGCACCAGCCCAGAAATTCAACGCGTGCATCTGGAACATTTCACGGTCCTCGTGCAAACCAGCCGGTACAAGCGGTTCAATGTCAAACAAAGATACCACAAGATGGGGATTGTCCGCAAATTCCTTTTTGTCTTGCAGACGGATCTATATCAGCCTGCCCTTTTACCCGCCTTGACAGATGCCCTACGAGCTATCGTTGAAGCTAACTTTAGCCCAGACGAGACTATCAAACCACTTCTTTCTATGATTGCAGCGAACGTGCACACTGGTTTGTCTATAACTCGACTACCTTCACACACTCTCCTAATTCACAAACAGACACGGGCCCAACTGCTTCCCCCCATTCCGCTATATCTCGTATCGATCATGCGAACCAACGGGAGCGTGCGGAACGTGTCTTGGCCATGCTCGTCTCGCTCCTGTCTTCCTCTCCCCAACTGTTACAGAAGTTCGCCGCAGCCGTTCCTTTTACCCGGATTTGTTTGTTGCTATTGGGAGATCGTCCATCACCAACTGTTGCGACGGAGATCCTTAAACTCGTGCGAGTCAGCATCGATTCCAGCCAGACTTTTGTTAGGAAGTTTGAGTTGGTTAGCGGCTGGGTCATCTTGAAGAATGTTATTCCCTATGCCTGGAGCAAAGATGTACACCAGGTCGCATTTGATATCCTTTTGGATCACAAGAGAGATGATGAGATCATCGTTCGGTGTCCCAACATTATCCCTGCTATCATTGCTTCTCTCCACCGTGGACTGCAGTATTCTGCGACGGATTTCCCTATTATTTTCGACACATTATCCGCGGAAGGTTGGAGTGTCCCCGTTCTCCCCTTTCCTGTCCGTTGATTTTTTTTGTGTAGGGTCTGCGTCAACGACAGTCGGGGAGGCAGACCTGGAAGCACTGCTAGAAGCACTTATCCAGCTGCATTCGACGAGCCCCTCGTTCAAACAAATCTTCAAGTCAACGCAGGTCACACAACAACTCATCAATACTCACTCGGCTTTCACCTCTACTGTAAGGTCCCTCCCAGAGATCAGCCAAAGGGTCATCAGCCTCATGGACAAGATGTCCCACTTCGCCATCGCGCTCGCCTTGGACCCTTCAGTCTCTGAAACACAACAAGCGGAGGTGATTGGGCTCTCTTAATGCGCTCCCCCCAACTCACCGCATTCCAGCTGATGGCGGCCGCCGAAGAAGCACAGAGAGTGCTCAACCCTGATGCGCCCTCTTCGACCATTGATCCCCAGTTGATCCCCGGAGGGCGGATGAGCAGACGCAAGTCATCAAGTTCTACCAACTCGACTATTGGTGAAACGGCGGTACAGAAGTCTATGCAGCGACTACAAGACTGGAGGAAGACCATCATGGTATCCGAGAGGAAACGTCTTCGTCGGACGGCGATTGACATGTGAATACTACGCTGGCTGTCGCGTGGCTTCATACTAATTAAGCGGTCTCTCAGTCGCGAGAACCAACGACAGATCGCGGGTCTGACAGATTGGGTTAAAATTGTCACGAATGAGCGTGGTCTTTGGGCCAATACTACGGCTGAACCGCAGTGGAGGTTAGACGAGACAGAGGGTCCTTACCGTGTGAGGTTCGTAGCTTCCCCTGCTCGTGGCACATTGCGGGCTCTGACCTCGCGCAGAAAGAAGCTCGAACCCACCTTCGACCACATCATAAATTCTAGGATCGACCCGACCCGTAGTTCAGGTGAGGTAGGAGACGTAGAACCGGACGTCCAGTCTGTGATAAACGTCGAAGTCCCGCCATGGGCCGAATCATACGAATTCACTTCGACAATGACGGAAGGTATGTATCGCTCTCACAAGCATCGACCTGTGCTCATTTCGACAAGACCACTGGGCCGACGATGATCCCGAGGATAAGCACCGAAGGGTTCGCCACCAACTTGGGCCGGGGGATGTGATCGAAGCAGTCACCACAGTTGCCAGGGTCATTGGCGTGGATTCGTCCGGTAAGGGGAAATACTTTACACTCGGGTTGTGAATCTGAGAGAATGGATACCAACAGCCGGGTTGCTCATATTCGGTCGCAATAACCTCTACTTCCTCGATGGCCTGGTGGAAAACGACGATGGGGAGGTTATTGACGCCCATTATGCCCCGCGGAAACTGCTTTTTATTCCGGGTAGCACCGTTGAACTGGATGGGCGACAAGGTGCTCTTCGTTGGTGAGCATCATACATCGTATGAGTTTCCCGCCACTTATCCTGTATCAGGTCCTATGACAAGGTCCTGAATCATAGCAACCGGTCGTTTTTATTCCGGGATGTTGGGTGAGATTCACATAAGATCACCTCATGACGCATTTGATGACATGCCACGGCAGGATTGAAATCTACTTCCAGGACAGCATTTCCCTGTTCTTGGTTTTTTTAGACAAGAAACACCGACAGGCCGCTCACCAACGGCTATCAGCCGTCCTTCAAAGACGGGTTTCAATAGAGCCGCAGTCCACCACGCTGCTACGGTCGCCTGGTATTCCCGCAATCTTTGGAAGGGTGGGGGCCAAAGTTCTCTCCGGGTTACGGCCGGATGAGCTTTCAATTGCCCAGAGAAAGTGGCAGACTCGGGAGATAAGCAACGTGTGTTTATTTCAGGTACCTCCGTCTCCGACGCTGAATCTCGCTCGTAGTTCACATACTTGAGTATTCTCAATCAACTATCTGGGAGGACTCCCAGCGACGCTACCCAATACCCCGTTTTCCGTGAGTTCGGAGTTTTACCGCTCGCACACAATTTTAAGCAGTCGGTCTAGCATGGGTCATCCAGGACTACACGTCCGTTACTCTTGATTTGAGGTCCGCGAAGACATATCGAGAGTAAGCTCGGTGGATCTGCCCATTTAAACCGGAAACTGAATCGTGTCCAGTCTCTCGAAACCGATGGGTGCACTGACAGACGCTCGCTGTGACGCTGCAAGCATCCGCTACATGAACCTGGAAGGCGTTGGGGAGAAGCCTTTCCATTATGGAACGCACTTCAGCTCATCGATGATTGTTTGCCATTTCATGATTCGACTTCAGCCCTTCACAAACATGTTCAAGACACTGCAAGGGGGAGATTGGGACTTACCGGATCGGCTTTTCACGTACGAATGTTTTCCTTCGCAGTCTTCAGTCATCTGACGTCTGTAGTACAGTGATATAAAGAAGGCGTATGACTCTGCCTCCAGAGATATTCGGGGGGATGTCAGAGAATTGATTCCGGAATTCTACAATTTACCAGAGTACGCGTCCATGGCTGAACCTTCAACGATGGCTCACATGATCGTAGATTCCTCGAGAATCTCGCTAATCTCGACTTCGGAAGACAACAGAGCACTGACGAGAAGATTCACAACGTTGGTTTGCCCCCGTGGGCCAAACAGGATCCATACTTCTTCGTGACATTGAACCGGGAGGTGCGTATGCAGTGGTGCGCGGAGATTTTCCGTCTGAAACACTGTACAGGCCCTCGAGAGCGATCACGTTAGCCGGCATCTGAATGAATGGATCGACCTCATTTGGGGCCATAAGCAGCGAGATCCTGAGTCTCTGAACGTTTTCCATCCACTGAGTTACGAGGGTTCAATCGGTGTGTAATCGTCGCCCGTGTAGCATGGCTCAACATCCCACTAATATCTTATGTAGATCTGGATAAAATCACCGATGAACTTGAACGAGAAGCAACAGTTGGGATTATCCACAATTGTGCGTAAATAGACCCACCAGTCTGGTACACTTTTCTCTGACTTCTCGCAGTCGGACAAACACCCAAGAAACTGTTCCAATCCCCGCACCCTCAACGCATTATGCAGGGCACATATACTCTACCTCTTACACTGCAACGAGGAATCGTCGAAGATTATCGTCTCCTGGAGCAGAGTCGGCGAAGTTTGAAAGGTACGAGCGAGAAGCATCTGTATTCTTCCATTCAAACACCTTTCAGATCTAGGAGCCGGATGCCCGGTGCATTCCATCTTTGTGGATACATTGGGCGGCATCGGGGGGTATTCTGCGGGAGTGGCTTCGGTCCCGCCGTACGCAGAAGAACAGGTTGAATGGTACCCGCGGGGTGGAAGGTCAGATGAAGTCAGGATCGTCGTCGATCGAAAGGTTTGCCTTTCGGAGATTTTGTTTTAGACCTTGTTGACATAGGCAACCCAGGTGGTTCAAGTCATCGAGTCCGTTCCTTGCAACAGCATCGCATTCGCGGACGGTGAAAATATGGCATCTGGGGGCAACGATCACACTGTTCGACTCTGGAAGCTGGTACGCAGCTACGGAGTACCGCTCCGTGTTACGGTCTCCCACGTCATGCGCGGACACAAGGAATCTGTGACTTGTGTCGCTGCCAGCCGAACGTGGTCTATTGTTGTGAGCGGGTCCGAGGACGGAAGCGCAATCGTCTGGGATTTGAACCGGGGGACCTATGTTGCATCGATTTGGCACGGCGATGGTAGACGGCACGAAGTTCATTTGATCACGATCAGCGAGAGCACGGTATGTCCTATCTAACGTGTCGTCACTTACACCCACTAATGGCGCCCCAAGGGAAATGTCGCTACGTGCTCCCAAGAACATTTGTGTTTACACACCGTAAGTGCTCGCCCGATTGCCCGATTGCAATTGCGGTCTACTTCGGTTCTCCCGTGCATAACTTCTCTTGCCTTCCTGGAGCGAGAGTATACTGCGCAAGGAATAATTGCAACCGCAGGGCCCGACGGGACAATTGCCCTGAGGACCTGGAATACCGACGACACGCCAATTGGGGGAAAGGCGGAATGGAGGTTCCGAACCTTGCGAGAGTTGATTGTGAGGAAGGCGGGTGCTGGGAGGGGCAGGGATATTCAGATCACCGCACTCAAGTTTATCGGGTAGGTTGACCTGCCCATCCTGCTACAACATCTCCTGACCTCGATTAAGGGAGGTTCTATACCACGGGCAAGATGACGGGAAGGTCTTCTCATGGACCATCCCTGAATAGCCTTGATCTCGACAAGAAACGCGTGGTTGGATCTTTACTGGCATTTTGTTCTCATGGATCATCGAACACACCCTTAGTAGAGGCTGCATTCTAAAAAACTGGGATGAATGGATGAAACGGATATATAGCACATGTATTATACACGAAGGAGACTAAAACAGCTAAAAGCGTAACGTAACGATAAAGATGTTCTACCACGATTACGAGTGGCACTGATTGAGACCAGCACCGCAGAATTGCGCGGCGAAGATCCAAATGAGAACCTACGATAGCATGATCAACAGTGGGAGCATCCAAGGAGATGAGGAAATGCTTACAATGGCAACGACGACGCTCAAACCTAAGACACGGGTGTTCTTCCACCACATTTGTCTCCTGACAGTTCTTGCACCGCGCCTGAACGCCGTGGCTTGATTGGCCATGTTGTCGGTCTTATCTACGAGCAACTCTATGCGCTCGCCACGGCTGAGGATCTGCTCCACGTTCTGAACCATGATGTCCTTCACTTGGGCGAGCTGGTTCTGAGCGTTGGTGAGTTCATCGGTGGGTGGGTTGGTATTGTACGTGTCCATGAGTTGCGAGATAACCGGCGAGAACGACCCTTGGAGACCGTACGCAGGACTTTCGGCGAGGGAGCCGGAGGACGAAGTCGGTTGGGCAGTGAACTGAGGCGGGTCATGAAATGTGAACCGGGATGTAAGTAGGTCAACGTACCTTGCGCTGAAGTTCTGCTAGGAATGTGAAAGGCATCCTCCTATGGCCAAGTCAGATTCTCCGGAAGCTAAAGCATAGAAACGGCCGTCCCTAACCTTCCAGCGGAGTCGTCTGCCATAACCAAGAAGGTGAAACCACCCTCGGAGACATAGTGGAAGAGATAATTCTCCCAAACGTAGGTGAGCTTGCTGTTATTCGGAGGGATCCTGGACAGGATCGTTTGCGTTGCTATCGAAAGCCGGGGGTGAGATTGAGGGTTATTGAAGCGGCTATCTCGGCGCTTTCTGACCTTGCGAGAAATCCCTCTTTCCAGCCTGGTGCTCGGCGAGAATGGTAGTCCCTCGTGCGACTAGAGCGTGTATCTGAAGCGAGGCTTTCAGCCACCCACAGAACCGAAAAGACGTAAATCACCGGCGTACCAGCGACATGAGCAATGGTGGGGATGACGGAAGCACAGGATGTAGCACCACGTGACTGTACCTGCCAGCATTTGCCTTGATCCACGACCACATCCGCAAAACATACAATGGTAAGCTATCTTCGTCGTCGTTAGCTAAAGGTATGGATTCTAACAGCTTCGGTCAGTCCGACTCAGACGCCCCAAAAACTTCTCTCACCGGTCGTTCTGCTTCTGGAGTCGCCAAACCACCTGGCGCTAACATCCGGTATGTCATTGTTTGCAGCGTGTGGTGGGCTAGAGCGTTGAACAACTCTTTTCTGGTCAGTCGACGAGCAACTGGCAGCACCGTTTTGAAACCCAACTCAACACGGGCGGCGGGTGCGGGCGGTTCATCGAACACCATGCTCAAACTATACACAGACGATTCACCCGGCCTCAGGGTGTAAGTGCTTCCGGTTTCTTCGGCCGACAGTTCGTCTAACCCATCTTTAAATACAGTGATCCATTCATTGTCCTCGTCCTCTCACTTTCCTTCATTGCCTCCATCTTCTTCCTGCACATCTCGGCCAAGATTATCAAGAGTTTCACGAAATAAGCTGTTGCGGTACAGAGTCGCACCTTTGTTGGGATGGATACCACACTTAATTCGTTGTAAAACTGCATATGCACGGTGTGCCTGCCGACTACATTATCATAATATTGGTTCTCTGCATAAAACACACCTTGACGCCACCACGTATACGCAATTCCCACTACGTGTCATCACGTGAGCTCGAGCTTGAGACAGATGGTGCTCTCGCAAATCAAAAGTTATCCGGGGTCATCTCCGTTGCGATCGTGATTGCCATACAGGCTGTAGTACACATGTGTTGAATATTTACTTCCGTGTGGTCTCCTAAATCATACATCCGTAACAGAATCCATGGTAGCACATTGGCGCCCTTCATCAAGAAGAGTGAGTGGAATAAGGAACCGTCAAGGTCAGAGGAAAGCAAGGTAATAAAGTATTAATGCAACGAAGGCGAGCAAATCACGGTAATTGGACGAAGCATGGTGACCATCACTCTGCTTCACTGGCTGACAGGCTACGAGTCACAATGGTTCCAGCAGCTTTCCCTTTCATGTCGCGATGGTAAGGTACAGTCCGCAGGGATCGCTTTCGTGTCCAAAGTGGGACGTCGGGTTGTGGGGGGACAGGAACAGATTCGGTGTGACGCGAGGATTGAGGGGGTGGTAGTATTGGCGCGGTGGAAGAAACAGTCGACCGGCGAGCAGGAAGGACAGGGCCATGGTTCGGAGTGGGCGGAGGACGACGTGATGACGATGACGAGGAACCTGTGCTGGAGCTAGCAGGAGAAGTACCAAGTATTCGTCGACAAGTCACAGATGGATCCGTCAGCAGATCGGAAAGCAGTTCCTTCATCTGGCCTTCATCATGGAGAGAACCGTCGTTGAGCATCGGGGTCGAGATAATCGACAAACAACCGACGTAATCGTACGGAGGAGGCTGAGGTGACGTCTTGCGATCTTCAACAAACCCGTCCCAGTTCTGTGGGAAGGTTAAAGGCAGATCAAGAGGATTGTTCTCCCCTCTGCGGTCGATCGATATGTCGTCATCCTTCTCGTCGAATTTGAAAGGACCGGAGGGTTCAATAGCTGTCCGTCTCTGATGACCCCTTGGTCCTGAGGTCTCAGCCTGCAAAGCAGCATACTTCACCCGAAGCTCTTCGTACTGATAATCAGATCAGACCGATTGTTCGGGGCGCCGGAGCAACGATATTGCAGTAAATGTCTCACCTTCCTACGAGGAGTTCCGATGAAAGGATCAGCGACTCAGATTCGAGGGTGCAAATAATATTGCCATTACTTACCAATACCACCATGACTCCTGAGCTTGCAGTTCATCCTTCAGCCCCTGGGCGACTGCATCCGCGGCTTGACGTTCTAGAGCCTCTTTCTCCTTAGCCATGGTCTCAACTCGAAGTTTCTCGGTGAGATCATCGATTTCCCGTGTTAACTTTCGGTATTTGGTTTCCCAAGACTTGTGGTACGCCTGGACTTCCGCCTGGAACCTGTAAAGCGACTTGTCCGCCGCTGCAGGATCCTGGAAGAACGCCCGGTAATAACCCAGGAGGAAATGATTGAGGAGTTGGTACGTGACGTAAAAATCTTGATGCTTAATATGTCGTCGTCAACACTAAAGCACCTCACTACCAGGTGGACGGGGGGGCATGGTTACGTACATCGGTGGAGGAGTTCTCCTGGAAGAATGTCTTGCAATCTTCGGTCAAAGTGTGAGCGACAGAAGTGCTAGCTCCTGTCTGAACGAACGAGTTGATACGGTCGTGTAATTCGCGGGCGAGCTTGGTGCTCGGATCCGGCGGCGATGGGCTGTTGACCTTGGGGGAATTGGCCGGCGATGAGGTCCGGGATCGTTGGTCGAGATGGATCCTCGTGACATCGCCGGGCTGGAACGGATTCCGGCACATGGGGCAGACCCTTCGAGTCAAAGACTTGAGACACCTAGATTTAGATCGAGGTCAATACGAGGGAGGAACCAGGACAATAGGACGGCGTGTGGGTCGAAATCAACTCGCCTCAAACAAAACACGTGCCCACATCGGGGGGCATGGGGAGCTCTGCTCTGACCGTCCAAGACGAACTGTTCCAAACAAATGTCGCAGTTTGATTCATGATTGATAACGAGCATGATCCTGAAGAAGGAAAGGTGGGAAGGATATTGACTAAGGGACTGGAGGGGCGGTGGGTTGAAGGCACAACGAGGCCAAACCTCCGAGGGGAGAAAAAGCCAAGACGGCCGATATGCGATGATATTTAAGTGTCGTGAACACGCATCAAGCCTCAAGGAGGCTGGGTCCATAACGCCTTCGTGATTGGGATGGCACGCCCGGGGGACAGGCTCGCATTAGATTAGATGCGTTCCCGGTACGGCGTTCCATCCCCCCGTCCACCAATTTCAATCAGAAACACCGCCAGCATCGTGACAATCAATAGCTCGTTTCCTAGCGCTTTTCCCACTCTTTATTGACGGCGACCACCACAAAAGTTCGTTTCGTCCAGAGCGAATTATGCCTGGGGTACGAACGTTGAACGAGCGAACGTAAACCAAAGACGAGAAGCGTAGGTGAGGCCAGGTCCAGTTCTGCGGAGAACCAACCCCCTTTGTTGCCCGTCACGGCGAGAGAGATGGCCGAGACGGATGGACGAGTGGCCTGCCCACCGGATGATCGGTACGAAAGCGGGGTCTCCCGCAGCCCCAACGAGAAACGACCTCGAGGTGGACACGTGGAGTCTATCCGGCTCAAGCTAGGCTATATTGATAGGACGTTCTTTGGTGGAATCCTGCGAGTCATTCAGCGGAGACAGAATCTAAGGGGCGCAACTCAAAGCGAGTCCGAAGAGAACCATGGTAATTAGAGTAAGGAGGAATACGAATCCCCAGATCTCCTTCCCCACCTTTCACCTCGGTGATTAATGCCCCCATGCTTATGAAGGCGCCTCTAGGACGCGCGTAGAACCCTCGGGGCCCAGGGCAGAATCTCTACGTCGTGTGATCCAACGACCGGGCGCACGACCAACCCCTCGACGTTCAACCGAGTTCCCGACCACGGCAGCTGGCTATGCAGATGTAGATGGTTCTCTCTATCGCCATCTCTCCCCTTACCGATGGGAGATATCAGATACAGAACCTGGACAATGAATAGTGGGGTGGGAAGGGGCATCTATCAATTGTCCTCGGCGTCTGGCAACATTCTACATAAGAATACAAAAAAATAAGCCGAGTACATACATGGACACTAGGATAACACCAAAGAGGCACAGAAACAGGGTGAAAAACAATACCACGGAGCGATACAAATCAAGAGCAAACAATTGGCGTAAAAACATCCAGCCGTATATGAACAGAGTCCTCGTTCCAACCTACGCCGAATTTCCATTCCACTTCCACGATTGGATGGGGTTCAATGGTTGGGGTGCGACGATGGGGACATTCGCACTGACGGTTGGCCTCACCTGCGGGGGTGCCTGTGTTGAAGCTTCGATGGCTGGTGCGTTTACATGCTGTGGTGGAGCAACCCGCGTTGTATTGGATTGTTTCGGTTGTTGCCCTTCCTTCCGTCCGTGTTGGTGGTTTGATGGAGGTGTCGAACGGTGCATCGAGGGTAACGGCCGTTTGCTGGATCCGACCGCAGTGTAGGTCGGATCAAAGGTATCAGGGAGGTCACGGGGTGGTGCAGCAATCGTGGCCAATCCCCTACGTGTCGCATCAGCGCTGGGGCCGCGGCGTGACGAGATCGGGTGACCCTTCACGTTTTCTGGGTAGGGTATTGGGAACGTGGTATTTTGGTTTGGAGCGGCGCCTCGAGAGCCAGGCATGGAAGGGCCGTATGGACCTTGGTCACGATACTTCTTGGATGGGAGCTCATCAGGCTTAGGAGTCGAAAATGTAACCGATCGATGAAGGACTGGGCGGGTAGAAACAGGTGAGGCCGATGATCTCCTGACTGCCTCTACACCTTCCAGAACAAGTCCACGGACGTTAGGCGTGGCGATGGATGCTCGTCGCATACCGCTTCGGATCGGCGCAGGATCTTCAAACGATGAGGGTGTACTAGCCGATCCATGCCCATATAGCGCGGGCTCGACATCCGAGAAAGACTGGGAGAATCGCAGGCCAAGGACCTCCAATTCCCCTTCATCTTGATCAAGGGACCGGGAAACCGGCATCGCGGAGGTGTTGTCGGATACTGACCGACCCATAGGACGCAGCGGAGCGAGCCCATCGTGGTTTCGAGTCTCTGCTGGTTCCTGTTGGCGGCTGACGCTTGGTCTCCGATTGCCCGTCACGGATAGACCCTCGAACCGCTGGCGATTTGCGTATCTGGGGTCCACCACCGAGTCGGACTCGGAGCCGTACCCTCGAGCCAATCCTGGTTGTCGCCGCAGGGACGGCGTCATCATATTCTCGTCACTTCCGTACCCATCCACTTCATCCACTGCGGTTGTATGATCAAAATCAGGGAGGCCTGACAATCCCAGGTTCAAGCTCGAACCAGACTGGAAGGCAGGAAGCCCAGTCAAGCTCATGTCGCCGATACTAATGGTGGAAATGGACCCGATAGAGGTACCCCAAGAGAGCGTCGATGGTGTGGATAGATCGGTGACAGATGATGACGCGGATGACGGAAGGGTCTCATGAAGATGCTGGCGTCCGAAATTGCTGTGGGATTCTGGCGGGGACAAGATCGACAAATTCTCAACGCTGTTCATGGTATTGAGGCGATGACGGGGGGCGTTCGGGATGGACCCCATGGTCGGGGTCGATGCTGAATCCTCAGCACCGCTCCAGTCAGAGTTCGAACCGTTAACGTAGAGACCCAAACCCCTCGGGACTTGCTCGGACCTCGACCTGTTGTGACGGGGCTCCGTGCGCTGTTCGACCTCCGTCGAGATGGGTTTCTGGACCTGTTTCTGGACCTGTTTCCGCTGCACAGAGGGCAGGACCCTCTCCGAGTGTGGTGCACCGGGTGTGATGGTGTACACTGCTTCCGGACGTGCGGACTTGTTGACCCCATTGGCCTTGGGTTCATCCTGCTTGTTGCTGCGTGAGTTGGAACGATCACGGGACGATGACGGTGATGTTTCGGCCAAAAGGATGTCGTGCTTCGTTTGAAGAAGTTCAAGCTATGAACTGTGTGAGCATATGAACACGTCTGCCAGATGTCCTTCACCTGTCTGAAATATTTGTGTAAGTCACAACCAAGGGAATGTACTGAGAAGCGTACTGAAGCGTTTCGCTGTTTGACTGTAACAAACCATCCTCGACCAACCTTGCACGCCGAACATCATCCATGGCCCTATCCAACTTTCGTTCGGTCGCAAGGCGCTCCTTCCGGGCCGTTTCAAGGTCTTGCTTCATTTTTCTACCCCGCTTGACTGAATCGAGCGCAAGGCGGACCGGTTGTGACTATAGCACGAGATTTTGTCAGCACCAGCCATTCAAGCGCAAGAATGTATCCATCCCCAATCCAACTGTCAACAATTGTGGAGCCACGAAAAAAAAAGTGATCGAAGGCCGCGCACAGCGTGCGGATGCAAAAAAAAAAGCAACAGCTTACCTGTAGTATCAGGTTCTGTGGGAGTGCGGCAATCCACCCGTCGACACGAGCACTAACATTCTCGATCTCAACGTCCAAGACCCCTCCACCAGACACCATGGCGACCATCTGCAAGTATTCGGCGATCGTAGAGGGTGACAAAGCCCGAGTAATTTCATCCCGCCCGTTGACAGTCGTCTCGACATGCAGTTTTTTTATCTTGTCTCTTCTGTAGACTCCTCTGCACACTGGACAGTGTGACGGAGTACACTTTTGAAGACAGCTGAGAAAAATGGGCGGTGTTCGGTTACGAGCCACCACGGCGAGTGTGATTTCGGGTGACTCACTCGCAACAGAAAATATGCCCACAGGCGATAGCGTGAGGAGCCCTCTTACTGTCGTACGGTTCGTTGCAGATGTCGCAACACGAATCAGGATGTACCACAAGCATCTTTGAGGTTGGGTCAATGATCCATATACAGGTAGGGCGTGAAGAGAGGTCGAACGCGTGCTCCGAGGACAGGGTGAGAAAAAAAACCCGACTCGAGCCGTGCCTGTTGCCATATTAGGGTCATCGGTCTCTCATGAGCCTACAACTCGACGAATGGCCGTGGACAGCCAGCCACAGTGTATGAAAGCAGCCAGGAGCGAGCGGCATATCGGATTCAGTGTGCGGGATAACCGAGGAGAGGGAGCTTGTTCGTCTCGGATTCAACTCGTTTTATCAATTCCGCTTCAGGCGCCCATCTGCTCCATGGATTGCAGACCATCCCTCAGACGGCTATTTGTTTCCAGCCGCTCTACTCACGGGGCCTTGCATGGGCCTTTGTACCACTTGAATAAAGTCGGCTGCATTCTGATAAATTGCCCAATGAATACACCCTCGGCTAGATATCATATCAGGTTGAGGTAACAATCGGCTAGCTGTGGTCAAGGAAGCACCATGCATCGTGAAGGAAAACTACCGATGACCTCGGTGGAAGAGAAGGTTTGTCCAACCTCTCGACTTGTAGGCAACCGCTCTTGGGCATCATATGAACCGATACCAATCATGCCATGTAGAACACGAGGAACTCACGTTTGATCTTAGTCAACAGACATCAGTTGGTACCGCCTCTTACGGAACGACGACAGGGAAACACGTTGTCTGGCCCCGGTGACCGTGTACGTTTTGTTGGGCAAGACCGCTGGGAACCAAAAGTTGAATTACCGGAGGAAAGTCCACCGAACCCGAAATGGAACCTAAATACCGCATGACTAGAGCACATTTCGCCATAAGATAGCGAAAGCCATCCGTCTACCTCGAGGCGCGAGCTGAAAGACTGATTCCGGTGTGACAGATGACGGCGCAAATCACACAGAGATAACAGGCGGGACAGCATGGTTCCTCCGAGCAAAACAGAAGCCTCTTGACAACGCCGCCCACGCGTGGTTTTAATTCCGTAGGATCTTGAGCTGGGAGGTCAGTGACTGGCACAACTGCGATCGGAGTTTGTTACATCCATCAAGCCTAACTTCAGAAGGCTAGAGTATGAAGGCGCAAAGCAACTTGAAAACAACGAGGTCGAGAAGGAATCCCGTTTATTCAGTTGGGGCGTCCCAGGGAATCAAGACGCCCGAAGCAGCTTGCGCAGATCTGACAATCACGCGTCTGCAATGACTCAGAAACCTTATCTGGCAAGAAATCCAACGGCAAATGGCAATAACTCACTTGCTCATAATGTGTCACCCATTCCCGACGTTCCGATGCGTCTAGGTGAGAGTGCACCCCATCCCAGACTACGTCCGGAATTGGGGTTACGAGCGGAGTTATTTGACCCTGTGTGCGAAATCCCTGGCTTGGATCGGAAAGCCCGGATGAGGGATCGTCAATCGCAAATTCGCGCAAGAAGACGACCGATGGAGGGTACAGTAAAACCGAAATACCAACTCGAATGGACCGAGACGGCCACAGGTCGGGGATTGAGGAAAAGAATCCCCCTCCGCACGTGACCCCCAGCTCACCGCTTTATCTTGTCCGACCATGACCATAGCTGGGGATTTCCGATCTGGTCTGGCTTTCTTTTCCTCACAAAGCCCGGTGTCTGTTGAACACGTCCAGAACTTTCCCATGGCATCTTTCCACTATTTGTGTTCTATCAAAATCCTGGATATTGGGCGACATAGCGCATGCCTTGGGCTGAGCCCGATAAACGTATTTCATCTCCCTGGTCGCCATCACCTCGTGTGCCAGTGGGTACAGCGTAATTCAGCGTGCGACACCCCGAAAGATTGCAAAAATTTACCTGCGACTCGGACAGAATTCTAGCTATTCTTCTGCCTCGTGGATACCTCGCGCTCGCGATCCGTTGCACTCGGCGCCACTCCGACACGATCTCCGGACTTCAATGCCACGTCCCTTCGCAGGCACTATGGATATGATATTATTGGGCGGGCTTACTTGACCGAGTTTCACGTAAGTATGTATCTTGTTCGGCCCCTTGACTTAAAGTTCGGGTGCAGCAGACTTTGCCTTAATCGGAAGCAAGGTATATGCGTTTCCGCTGATGCGCTTCCCGAGCGAATTGCGGAAGCTATACTGAGCGGTCGCCAAGTGAGCACATTAATGGAGTTGATGGGAGCCCACTGAATACTCATGAAGATAGCGAACAGTGCGGTGGGAAGTCCGACTAGGACGTGCGTCAGGAGCGTAACACTTACGCGAGCGGACGCCTCAGCTCGCTCAATTGTATCTTATCTTGCCTCGTGGATGCAACTCGTGTCTCGACTGGAAAGTCATTTCCAGAATCTAGCGGTTTTCCGAACCTTCCTCTGAACTGTTTTCACACATGGCGCAGTCGAGGTAAAGTCGTAGATCGTGGCCAGACTCTGGATTAGCTTGAGCGGGTTACCGGCGTGACGGATCAGATTCAGAGGCCACGATTGACGATCGTTGGACTCGAGATCGAAGGTGAAGTGAGGGACGGAGGGTTCTAAGGATGTGACTTCCCAGGAGATTGGCGCGTATCCGCATGCCGATTTGGTTCCCCGAGGACATTGGTGAGTAGAGCGGATTCTACCGAGGTGATAAGACAGACAGTAATCGGAATACAGCTGTTAGCATTCGCGCCATACATTGGCGAAAGTGAGTAAGTCATTGGAGGGTTCCTAACATATTTATTGATGCGGTATGGTGAGTGGCCGCCACGAGATTAGATTACGAGAGAGTGACTCGGGGAATAAGCAACGACGTAAACGAGATGGTGGTTATCTTGGTGGCCACAGTGAGATCGTGAGTTCCATTTTGAAATGTGCTCTTATGATGATTACTATCGGGCCTCAAGTTTGGGACTTCAAGGGCAGCTTTCAGGGGAGATCCAGGATTGGAACGACAACTTGAAGGGCGTTGGGTGAGTGACGATGACGATGGTGGGATGATGATGATGATGCCCTCTGCCCGTGTGTCGTGTCGAAAGGCAAAGTTGCCCACAACCCTAATGGCTGTGTGCGCGCCCGAAATTGAAACTCCGCTTCAAATCGATAACGGATCAGGCTCCGTTCCTCAAACGGGAGACCGGGAATTGCTCGAGGATCCGACTGGAAATGGGGCTGGACCTGGGATCCTTCTCTCTCATTCTCGAAGGACGACTAGGGAATGGCCGCAGCCTTACAAACCGAATCTCTGCGGATTATGAAGAGAATTAGGGTTTTTGGACTCCGACTCATGCTTACGTCAACCTTCCTAAACGGGATGGCCTTGGTCGTCCTTAATAAGGGGAGCGGGATCAAACGAAAAATTTCTTCTTTGCGAACAAGTCCCAATTTTTTTCGTCGTCCTTTCTTCTGGCTCAAAGAAAGGCTCTCAGCCACTCCCCCTTCCCCTCCCCTCCCCCGAAGCCTACAATGCTCTCCCTTAATCCTGGCTGTATCTGCGACGTTTGCGCCGAGGAGTATGGTCCTCGTAACCTCCCGCACTCCATCACCTGTGGTCAGTCTAACAACGCGGAGCCAATCCCCTCCCCCGCCCCAGCCTGACTTTGCCTCTCTTTCTAGGTCATGTACTCTGTCTGGGTTGTTGCGAAAAGATCATTTCCAAGACTTCTCCGCGTCTCTCCCCTGCCTGCCCCTTCTGTCGCGAGCATTTCACTCGCGAGAACGTTCGCGTCATTCGCATCGACTTCGCCACGAGTGGGCATGGCATTCCCAAGCGGGTTATCCTTGATGCTCCAGACATCGTCACCGACATATTTTCCCGGAAGGATGATTTCAAGCTCGTCGAGCCCATCATTACCTCCCGGTCGCGTGAGGATGTCCGAAAGTTAGAACTTAAGGTGGCCCGTGTTGCGGCCCAAAAATCCTCCGTCGAGGAGGTCTCCATGTTGTATCAGGAGCTTCAGGCGTGGCTCGCCGCCGAACCCAAAGGCGAAACCCAGGTATGCCCGCGCGTCGCCATCAGTTGCTATGCAGACTGACTCACATGTTTGTTTCACAGAACACCGCTCTCCAACTCAGTGCGGCGTTGCTGCGGGCCATTCTGGTCAACCACGTTTCACATTCCGAGACGAACAAACAATCACGAGCCATGGAACTTGCCATGAAGGAACGATTGGATGAAATGGAGACGTCTCACAATAAACTCGAGGCTGAGTTGCGCAGGTAAGCACCGCGGTTTTCCCGTGCATCGGTGATGATGATTTTGACTACTCTCCATTGTGCTCCTCGCCCAGTTTGGTAAGCCTGAATCTCTCTGGTGGATGTCCCCTCATGTTTTCTAAACTATTTTTCCAGCGCACCCAGTACTCCCAAAAAGCTCAAGAGTGTCAATCTCTCAAAGCGGATCTTAGCCGCGTCAAAAGTTCGCCATCCCCGGCGTTCACGTCTGCGTCGAGCTTGGCCTCGTCTCCCTTGCGGCCTAGGTCTGCAATGTCAGTGGCGTCCCCGACCACATCTCCTACTTCCTCCAGTCCTTCATCTCCCACCTACGCTCCGACCTATCAATCTCCACTCTCTAGGTCCGCGACTTCTTCTCGGTCTTCTTCAATTACTCGCAGCACTACTCCCAGTCCTCCTTCTACTCGGCCGAACTCTCCTCCCACCATCAATACCCGCAGTCATCCCCCGAAGATGCTTCGATCCCAATCTGCCGATGAGAAGGAAGACCGTTATCATCAACATCAACGTTGGATCCCCACCGTCGCTGCCCCTGATTTGATGGCCAAAACTAGGTCGTCTTCCTTGGCTTCCTCTATCAAACGTCCAGCTACGGCTCAGTCCAGTATACCCCCCCATAGATATGGAACTCCGGTTTCCCGCTAGAGTGTCCTCGCGGTCTTTTCCTGCCCTATATGTTCGACATCTCTCCTTTTTTCTGCTGATTTCTAGGTGGTTTCGTTTGCTTGCTCCCTCCCCCTCGTGTAGATTTTGATCTATAATCTTATCGTGGCGGCTAGTTCGTCTTTTACCCCTTCCCCCTCGCCTTCGCCTTCTCCTCGCTACTTGTTGTACCTAATCTTCGCTCCGGTTCTCTTTTCGTAGATGTCTCATCGCTGGTTCCTCTCTGTCTCGGTTTTCGCCTCTTCTGTGGCCGATCATAATTTCCGCGCGTCACCCTCCACCTACTAACCCCATTCAAGAGGATTGGGGTTAGTTACCGTCAATTATCTTATCCATTATATCTCCTTATATTTCTGTGTAGCATTGATTTTTCCATTGTTTTCGCTTCTGCTAGTTTTCATGTCTTTGTTTGGTCATCTGTTTGTTCTCGTTTTCCTCTTCGTCTTGTTCCCGCTACTTACACTTCGTTAATTACCCTCTTGACGGACCCATGACTCATGCGTTGTTACGTTTTTGTTACGAGACATTCGACGCCCTTGGCGGTTTCGCAATAGACCATGACCTTTTCACGTTAGCTGTGCGTTGGGGGTGTGACCTACCTGAAAGACGCTTACTGGAATTGTTGGATTCTAACCAAATCATGGTGAATCCGCAACGAGTATGGAGATTAATACGCTCAGTCATTCCTCATAAAATGGGCCAAAGCAGGCCTGATATGGCCTTGCCCTGGATGGATATCCCCGTTCGGAACGATGGGTACCACATGGGAAAATCTGTGACAATTACATGGCTCTGGGTGGGACAAAAGCCACAGGTCTCTTCATTCTTCGCCAATTGGAGTTTCAGTGCAAGGACCTCCGACGCCCCCAGAAACGGATAACATAGGTGACGTTCCACAAACATGCATGATGCGTGATGGTGAAGACGGGCCGTTATCTTGTCAACAACCTGCTGCATCAAATCCACCAAAGTGAACGTCAGAGCGATAGGGCAAGGCGCAAATGAGGATTGGATCTCTATGTGGATATCATGCATTGATCAATGGACCGGTGGGACCGGTCAATCGAAGACGTCTTTGGCCTCCTGTTCAGTCTCACATGAAGCTTCGTCGGAGCCTTTTCATCTTGGCCGACCCCACGCGCACACAACATGCGTTACGGAAACGCGGGACGGATGCGGGGAGCTGAATTGTGGTGTGAGGGGGGGGGAGCCCCTGAGGCACAAGATGGTTTTAGCAATCGAATGGAGAAGGGGAGCATCTTCCGCTCAAGAAGTGTGATAGAGATAAGATCGAGGAACCGACTACGCCTACCAATACAATGCGTGAATATGGGCGTTTGTGAACACCTGGTCAAGATCGGGACTGGGAGTTTACTTCTGTTAGACCAAAACGTTGCAGGGTGGAGGCGGTGGGTCTGACCCCTTTGATTGCGTTGTATACCAGTTATGCCTGCCTCACAAGGGTTTCAGCGCTCAATAACACACACCCCTGGTCAACAGCTTATCCGTGTGCCTAAGCACACGAGTTTCATCCGACTTGCATGTATATGTGCGTATTTGTGAAAACGAACGACTGAGTCTGTATTGATAAGTAAAAATCGAATGTGATGGATCTCGAGAGAAGGGTGGCCTCTCAACCGCCAAGTGACTGTCGGGAGTACGTGTGCAAAGTGCATGTGTGATAAGGAGTGGGATGACCGACTAAGATCGACTAGTGGTGGAAGCCGAGGTGTCTCTTATGTTTGTAGCTACGCTTGTTGACCTTTCCATCCTTGACCGGATCGTCGTGCTCGTCGAATGTCTTGGTGATGGCGACGGTGAAGTCGGAGAAGTAGACGTATTGGTCCTTAGGGCTGGCCCAAGTAGTGTCGCTGCCTGTTCACCGTCAAGGTCAATAATATATCGTATGGCGTGAGTATGGGCCATGGCCACTTACCTCCGAAGAAAGTCTGCATCATCAAGCCGCGCAACCTGCCCTCTTCCGAATCACGGATAATAAGCCCACCGAGCATGATCACGCTCTTCCCATTATACCAGAGTTCGATCTCCCCATTAGCCTCGCCGGCGTCGTTGAGTAACACGCGCATGGCGACGGTTCCACGCTCTCCACTGGTGAAGCTGAAAGCGCCGCGACCAACGGAATTTCCGTAGTCGGGGTTACACTCCGAATATGGGGGGACGTGGCATTGAACTTCGTTGGCTTCGTACCCGGGGGTGGTAAACGGAGGTAGATAGTTGTAAAATTCTCCCATGCCATCTACACGCCACATCAGGCGGATGGAGAAGCAGTCGGTAGCCTTCCTTCCGCCAGAGCAACTGAGGGAATTGTTGAAATCGGAACCGCCGACTGCCAAGCGGAGAGTTAGTTACAGGTTCAGTTCTTGGGTGAAGGAAAGCGTGTACGTACAAAATCCGGGTAATTTGCCTCCCTTGACCCACTCGTAACCCTCGGGGAATAGAACAGTATAAGCAAAGGTGGCCTCCCGGGCCGTTGTCAGGTCTACCTCCTCCGGACCTGGGGCGTAGAAAGAGAACCCTCCGCGAGGAGTATGGCCGAAGGTGTAGGATCCATTCGGATAGAACCCTTCCAACGAAACCACGTCGTCAGGGGCTTCGAGGACGCGCCTAGTGACATTGGAAAGAATCGACACGGAGCGGAAAGTCTCGTCGTCAATAGGGAGTGCCTTCTCGAAAATTTCCGAGGTAGTCCAGTCTTCAAGTGTTGGCCTGACGGGGTAGAGCTCGCGGGCTAAGGAGCAGCCCGCCTGGTCGTCTTGGTTGTCCCCCCCATCACGGTCATTACCTGCGGAGACGGCGCCGATGGTTAACAAAAGGAGTGAAAGTAGTCTGAAAGACATGTTGGTGGGATGGTGGAAGTGAAAGGGTGAGATGGATATGCGTGAGAAGTGGCTGGTCACAGTTCAACGTTCGATGTTCAACTAGTGAACTAGTGAAACCATGACGATCGCGCAAGGGCGGAACGTCACACGTTTGAGCGGGCGTTGAAGAAGTGTTTCTTGTCATCAGGGCGAAACCCGGGATGAGGTAATATGGAAGAGTCTCTGATGGCTTGGCGCGGGGCTTGAAGGGGCGAGCAATCCATCCTTCCCATCTGGAGAAGTGCGCAAAGGTCCAACATCCGGGAGGGTCGGCTTTCAATCACCGTTGGGACTCAAAGCGACAGCCGACAATAGTACCAGCAATTTCGCAGGAAGGAACATTGGTCGGGGTTGCGCATGGAGCTTTGGGGTGCGAGTTCAGAGACAAGGAGGCGCGCTCGGCTTCTCTTGGAAAGAAAACAGAATGTCCCTGCCATCCTCATGACCGTGGTCGATCGTTGACTTCTGTCGTGAACGTCATGGAAGGAAAGTGCTTGGGAATTCGACGAAGCGCCTTCCCGCGGCTCCCTTTGCCGCGCTTATTCCAAATTCCCCAGGCATCCAGGCAAATGCAAGGGACGCGAGAAGACTGACAGGAGATACGTCTCCGTGGTCAGTGAGGCCTTGAGGGACAACAGAACGGGCACGTAACCCATAGCCAGTAGAGTTCTAGAAATATACGAGACGACAAAGGCATGCATGGTAGACGGAGGCTGCGAGTTCAAACAATGAAAAGCTAGAGCGACTGACGACACGTATCCGAGAGCCCAAGGCCTGGTGTAAAGTTGAATATAACCGCATCGTTGCCTTCGCAATTTCTTGTGCGAATCAAACTAGAGTTTTCTAAGTATCCGAGCTAAGACATGAGAACAACACTACCCTACCAACCCGCTGCGACGAACGTCCTCACGAAAACCTCCCAAGGAGAGCTGCTGCATCTGTGCCGTTGCGATAAAGGTCACAAAAAGCCGTTTCTAAGGCCACATTTTATGTCCATGGAAACAGCATGAAGAGGACTCCCTCGTCGCTCTCGGAATGATCAAGATTCAACGTTTCAACCCTCAGCTACCCCGAAGATCCCCAACTCTCCACACCGACAAGCCATGAAAATGACCCACAGAAGAACCTGCCTTGGTCGACGGAGTGCTCCCGTCCGCAGATGGCCGGATCGGATTTGGTACGTGTAGGGGCGGATATCCCATGTTTACGTCTCAAATTGGACAATGTTCACAAATCTGCAGCCCTCTGGAACCAAGCACGGAGGTGGGATCCTGGGAGGATCACGATCTGCCCCGGTCATCATGATCACGCAAAAATCGCATGGTGGTTGGCTCCATGTGATCCTGGAATGTATAAGGTGACTGCCCGCTGTTTTTCGTTTTTTGTAGGACGGAGGTAAACGAAAACGCTACAAGACCCGGTACTAAAGTCCTGGGGATAAGAAAAGGGACAAATGTTCGCAGCGAATCGACCGTGGAAACACGCGTCTGAGCCAACGACCAGGGAGAAAGAGACGAGGAGAAAAGACATTGGGGGGGGCAAAAATCGATTCCAGGCCGTGCTTGTGTTTAGAACTCGAGGCGGGCGAAATCAGCCTTAGGGTAGCGAAGCTTGATCTGATCGATGACGAAGTGAGCAGGAGTGGCGAAAGTGACGTGGCTGGAGAATCCTCTGGGCATTCCGGAGTGAAGGATGGCGACCATTTTGCCCTCGGCGTTGAAGATAAGCGACCCCGAGTCGCCCTTGGCTGAGAAGTTACCCGACCTCCTGTCGTAATTAAAGACGGCAACTTCCCATGAGTCGTGGTCGGACTCGTCGCAGGTGTAGGCTTCCATGGCTGAGTACCGTCCAAAGGTGAGATCGCTGGATTGGCCGTCCTTCGCGACGATGAACGCGGCATCCCCCTTCTCGTCGTAGAAATCTGGATTCGCCAGGCGTTCGGCCGTGACAAAACCCAGAATCCTGAACAGATGATCCTTGGGGTACTTGAACGAGGGCGGGTTGGTGGCGTTGGGATAAAACATGGTGGTGATGTCGTCATCAGAATATTTGCCTCCTGAAGGTGATTTTCATCAGAAGAAATAGAAAGAGAGAGAGATAAACCAAAAAACGCACCGAGATAGACAAAATTGCCCTTGAATTCCTTCTTCCACTTGGACTTCTCAAGCTCGAAGGTGCCGATATCCAGAGTATACGCGCGGGAGTCGACATCGTTGCGGATCTTGGGCGCCCAGTCGACCCAGCCGATGGTTCGTTGAAGAGCGTCACTCCAATTCGCATTGAGGTCCTTGAGGAACCTCTCGAGCTTGACGTTGTCCTCGCCCACGTCCTCCAACTCACGCTTCTTCCTCTTCAAGGCAGACGCGTCGTCCTCCGCCTGATCAGCGTCCTCTGCAGTAGGCTTCGCCTCCAACTCCACAATCTCCTCAGCCAAGCGCTTGGCGGCACTGACCTTCTTGGCAACCAAAGCTCGCGTCTCGTTCACCATGGCCTGGAAGCGACGAGAGCCGCAAACACGAATGTATGCCTTAGCCGCACCACTGCGTCCAAGCTCGTAGTCGACATTGATAACCTTTCGGGCGACGTGATTGTTGGTGACGCCGAAGACCCTCTCACTGGGGTTACCCCTCTTATCCTTGCCCTCGTGGAAGAAGAACGCGAGGGAGCCCTGGGAATCGTCGTCCTCCATCTCCTCCGCGGCGAGAGGAAGACCCAACACCGCCGTCAACGCTCGACGGATGTAGGAGGTCGGGTCGGTGCTGTGAGCAACGCGCATCATGGGTGGACCCGAAAGCCGCTCGACAGATCCTTCATACCAGTGGACGACTGCACTCTTGACTCCATGGGACTCGAGAAGACGGAGGATGTCAGGGGAAGCATCGCGGCAGGCTATGGCAGTGGTGGTATTGGGATGGACAGAGATCCACATGACGATGGGTCCGAAGACGGTCTGCCCGTCTTCATCGGGGGTGGAGAAGCGCACCGCCATGAGCGTAGAGAGACGAATGCCACGTTCCTTTTCCTCCAACAAGGCGACTATTGCAGGAGCAACCGTGCCGCGCCAGATGGGGGCGAGGGTTGCATCAAACGCTCCTTGGACGGTCTTCTCAGGAAGAGCAGAGTGTCTATCCTTGGGGATAACGAAGGGATTCGTTTCGAGATCTGACCGAAAGAGAAGCTCGGGAGGGTCGTCGGAGATGCCGTGATAGAAGTGAACCTTCTCAAAGGGGGCAACGAGGTCCGGTTCGACGGCAGTAGTATCGCTGAGCTGGGAGAGCATCGTTGCGACGCTGGACGTTGGCGAGGTGGGGGAGGCAGGAATATCTGGACGGTGAAGGGCCTGGAGGTTCAGGGGGCCCCTGAGTCACCCCGATCGCCGGAATATGGGGGCACACCACAATATTCGACCAACGATTACAAGAATGTCCGGGGGCCTGGGGACACAGCACGGTACCGAGGTCGCAGACGCCAGGCACCGGGACGAAAAACGCACACGATACAGAGAACGACAAATTACAACCCTCAGGAAACGGAACAGACGTGCATCGCAAAAAAGTGCGGGAGTTTTATGTGGGTTATCACACAATCAGGCGGTGACTGGGATCGCAGTTCTACAATTTCTGGGCGGTCGCGACCGAGAAGCCCGCGTAAACGTCCTGTCTTCTGGCGTGGCCCAAGGATCGTAACTGCATAAGTACGTGGTTGTGGCACCTCGAAGCCGAACGGGAGCGTACGTGTATAATTTGCCTTTTCCGCTTGACCTCCACGTCAAGTGAACGGGGGGTGGTTGGTCCGCTCGCCACCGCCTGAGGAACTGAGAGCGTCATTTTCGTTGCCTGCACCACCTGCGCGAGGTCGATCATGAGTTCGGGGCGAACGGGCAACGGCCTACAACCCCTTGGAGCTTTCCTCCCTTCACAAAATGAAATTCGGAGTGGGGGTGGATAGAATAAACAAAGGTAACATCTGTGGCAGTCACCAAATCCACGTTCGACTAGCCGGGGCCAAGGAGAATCCGCATGCCCAAAGGTGTATAATCCCCTAGGGTAAGTTCGAGAAACATGGTGGAAGAGCCCACCACTGTAACGTTGTCCTCGACCCCTGGTGGCTTTGTATAGCAAAAACCACCCGCTTTTGCCTCTCTGATGACCTCAAGAAGCGGACGAAAACTTACCCAGAGATACGGTTGCCAGAAATTGATAACACTGGTATCGACAGAAGGTGTCGGTGGCGTGGAAGCGGTACGATGGGATGTTTCATATGGACCGCTGGCTGTGAATGCCGGCCAGACCCAGGCGGTTGTAGCTATCAGATCGCCTGGGTGACTGATGTTTTCCAGGTGCGATACAGTTAGAGGGCAGAGGTTCACACGTCGGCAGGCGCCCGCTTTCAAGGCAACTCCGACCCGTCGCCTTTTAGGCGAGGAAATGTCGTAGAGTGGGTCGGAAGGTAAGGGTAGCGTTAAGCACACGCATATTCTATGGAAAGAGCTCGACCACGGGACAGGTCTTTGAATGAACAAAGAACATGTTGCGTGTCGTGCAGCGACATGGTTCTCATTGAGAGGCAGTATGGTTACATCTTTTTGCCTATCCACATGTAATCACAGACGACGACCACGGCGACCACCCTATTCGGCACGAGGGGTTCAGCACTCAATCGGAACCCTTGATAAACGTGATTCATACCTTCCGCCTTGTAGAGTCTGTTGGGACGGGAGTAACGTCCTCAATTCTGCCAATGGCCATGCCAGAACGAGCCAAAGCACGGAGGGCACTCTGGGCACCTGGTCCGGGAGTTTTTGTAGCGGTTCCACCAGTAGCACGGAGCTTGATGTGTAAGGCGTTGATTCCAACCTCCTTGCATCGGGTGGCGACATCCTGAGCAGCCAACATGGCGGCGTAGGGAGAAGACTCGTCACGATCGGCCTTGACCTTCATTCCACCTATCAAAGTGCACATTCAGACCCGATGTCTCGCGGGATATCGATAGGTAAATACCGGTAACACGCGAGATGGTTTCCTTGCCGGACAAATCGGTAACGTGAACGAATGTATCGTTGAAGGAAGCATAGATGTGGGCGACACCGAAGACGTTCTCGCCATCAGTGACCTGAGGGCCGAGAGTAACGGTGGTCTCTTCCTTTGGGGCCTTGGACTTTTTTGGCGGCTGGAAACAATAGACGGTTCAGAGACATCCGCGACAATTCGCACATAGGTAAAGCTGAACGTACCATTCTTCACGGATAGATCTGATGAGCGGACGGAGGTGTAGCACGTCTCCGTCGATGACCCGAACTATATTTAAGCGTGGGAGTCAACTGTAAAGTTTACGGTGATCTCCGGTAAGACGCTCATCGGTCCCCGGAGTTTGGCCAGTTCCGTTCCGACGTCCGAAATTTCAACTGATCTTGATCCTCCGTTCAATATGGTGGATTGCACGCGTGGAGTGGTGAAGTTTTGCACGCACCAAGGCGGAGCTCTATTCATCACCAACGTGGCCCCAGAGCTAGCCCAGCGAGTGGGACACCGCCCTCAGATACCCTCCCGCAAGTGGAAGGGTCACACATGCGAGACCAAGAGAAGAGGACCTCCGTTGGAGTACCCAGTTTAAGAGTGTCCGTATGTCTCTCCCGACGTGCCAGGCTCCTCGCTCTGAACCATCCCACTCGACATCCCCACCCACGGGAGACTCTGCAGTGGCCAAACCTAAGCTAGTCCGCCCTGTGGTTAACGCTGCCATGAGGCGGAAGTGCTAGTAACTTCTGCCGATCACCACTGGGATTCGATAAGATGACTTCCATCCACAGGCTATTCCTACCAAGAGCTAGTCAACAGACTCTGCCGGTCCGAGAAGGCAGTCGTCGGCTGTATGTGTCGACCTTCGCTACCGGACCTCGACGGCGTCCATAACTATATCCATTGCAGTTATCACTGGGAACTCTCCTGTCCCAGGCCCAACCTTACAGAACGTCGCCGAGGCTCTCGGAATTAAGGGCCCCGTATGAGGTTTCTGCATTTCTCTTGAATCGTTTCGGTGCACTTACTCATCTCTCCGACGCAGATCCCTCTTGACGGAAAGTATGGCGCTTTATTCCCCAATACAGTTGTACCGTGGCTGTAACTACATTGGCTGATGACCATAACATCGCAATACAATATTTACAAGCTGTAACACTCATCTTATCGCCGACCATCGCGCGGGAACCCGGAGAAGCACTGATCAAGGCCACAAATACCGCAGGGCTATCTTCCTGGTGTAACATATCTACAAAAATGTGACACAACGCGCCTACTGTAACGGCTGTGTAAGTCCTCCGAACTTTTAGGAAGCGAGATGAAACAAGGCCTACCGATGATCAACAATCGATAAGGGTTTGTGGTTGGGCGTGACGTGCAGATTTATGAATCGCTTTCTGAGGAAGAATGGGCCGGATTTCGCTCAAGTCTCAGACTTGACATCTCGGCGCACAATCTATCTTCCGTCAGTTCGGCCTCGTCCAATTTGGTCTCCATCTCGTCGAGCTGGAAGACTGATGTAAGCAACACAGCCCCGTCCACCGAGAATGCCAGAATTTACCCTCCTGGAATTTCGAGGTGGGGTGTTTCAGTAAGAGAGCCCAGGCACAAGTCGAGAGAACACGCACGCTTCATAACCCTCAATTGTTCGGTGCAGAGTGTTCATCAAGCTCTCTTCGACGCTCTTCGACGCTATCAGAGACTCTTCGGCCGCAGAAAGCTGTATACTATCGTTAGCACACGCAACAAAGAGCACCATATATCTGGAACGCACCTTCCTGTAAGAAAAAAGTGGGTCGAAATGTGGAGTAACAAAGGTGAGAATCAAGAGGACTCACGATAGCAACCCGTCCCTCTCGCGTTCGACCTCCGTAAGTTGGGCTCTCAGAGTCGCCTCGATTGCGTGTTGCAAATAGACCCTCTCAGTGACCTCCTTGATCATTTCACCCGTTTCCTTGATATGAGCGGCCACGCGATCGTCGAAATCTTTTCCCCTCAAAGAGTCCCGTCGTTCAAACAGACAGCTCGACGTGCTGAGCGAGGCCGAAACCGGGCTACAAACACTCGTTTCAGCTCCACCATCCCCGACGTCGGCCGTTCTGAGTTTCGTGACGTGGGAGTTCGAGAATTTCTTTCGGCACAATGGGCACACGCTCGGTCGGCACACAGAAATACACCTATGGATACGGGCGGAAAACGGGTGAGCGACAATGCCTCGTGTTTCGACGAGGGCGACCTGGGCGCCAGACGCACCGGTAGCAGAATATGTGACCGCAGGGTATCGTGCTCGCTGGGTTCCCCTGACTGTATGTATCGTAACAGATATCGCAGCTAGACGTCGGGTGCAGGACGAGCATGGTGAGCAACAAGAAACAGAGATCGCTCCTCGTGTGTCCTGCCTCTTCGGGCCCGGAGGTAGGGATCGCTTGAAAGGCGGCCAAAGCAGAGGAACAGAGTTCAGCACGACCGAAGACTCCAGTCACGCAAACGGCAGTTCCGTGCCAGCCTCGACCGCCCAGGTTTTCAAAATCGGAAAATATATCCTCGTATAGAGTGACCTTAGCCGGATCAATCCACCAATTGCGGTCTGGAGAAACGAAAAACTGTATCGCAGGCGGTGCGTATGTACCAGGTAGCGCGAAAAAACATGAGGGGAGAAGGAGAGTGTTATGATTACTGGGAAAAGCAAAAAGAGTGCGCGAGTGTAGATGCAAGTCATGTCCTTCGTCATACAATTAAAAAGTGGACGGTGATTACCGCACGGATTGGAGGAGTCCCAAGTCCGGTCCGTCCATATATCAGTAAATCAGTCTAGCGAGGTATCCAGGATATCGAAATCTTGAGGGGATTCAACCAGCTCCTTACTTTTCTTGTAGTCGTATCCAATAAAACTCATAACACTGTGGGAGTGGGGTGTGATGAAATTAGCCAAGGTGCCTTCAATAAAGTCAATCAACACCCTCACTAGATCGTGCCGTCCGCGCATCCCACAACAACTTCCTCGTGGCTAAGTTGCATCGACATGGGATTCTTTTCGGGAGTTGCCAACCCTTCGAACTTTTTCGGAAGACCGCCAAGCAAACCCTTGACGTTGGTGGCCGGGTCTGGCACTCCTTCCGACAGCGCGGCCCAGACGCCTTGCAATGGAATGGTGTCTTCATCGAGGTCCACACTGTGTCCCACGGGTGAAGGCTTTCTCGGTTTATTGGCAGACTCGTTCGTCCAGAATTCCTCGTCATCGACTTCCTCATTTTGAGATCCCGGGGGTTTGGAGTCTCTATCACGATGGGTAGACATGAAGATCTAGACACACATCCATCCGGTCATGAGAGATGATCGGCACCGGTGGCGAGGCGAATCTAACTCACAGTTCTGTCGGCACCAATCCTAGAGCTGAACCGTGTCGCCGTAATAACCCTTCTTTTGCTTGTATCAACTGCACCGACCGCGAGGTCCGGCGTATCGATCACCGCGACCAGTTTTGGAGGAGCAGTCAAAACTGCTGCACGTCCAAACCTGAAAGAGAAACCACCGGGATTCGAACCTGCGCCGGAACTGGGGGACGGGCTCAATGATACAAGAGATGTTCTAGCTGCCGAAGTACTGAGTGACGATCTTCCTTTGGTGGCAGGGGCTGGGGGTGCCAACGAGGTACGGCGTGCAATCGACGTGGAAGAGGTCGAACGTGAAAGGGTCGAGTTAGTGCGTGGGCGGCTCATTGTGAACGCGGACGGGGGTTGGGATGCCGCGAGGTCCTTTGAGGCCTCTTTCGCCTCTGGCTGGGGCACATCCCCCTCTGTCCAGCGGAGGTGAAGAATGACAGACTTGGTCGCGCACTAGAAGGGAATCAGTGCACATTCCCAGCAATACAACCACCCGGGCTCACGGTCATCAATGTTCCCTTCGCCGCGAACCATCTGGAGACGGGTTTTCAGAGTGACGGGAGACTGGTCATCACGAAGACACCCACTGGAGCATGTTATTCGGAGCCGTGCCAACGTTCACTAACTTGGCGTTCAGCACAGGATTACCGCCTCCGAGTTCCGATAGTTTGAACTGGGAAACCATCTCACGACGTTCTGGGGGCTCGTTAGTGCGGAACTTGCTGAGCACTGCTTTCACCTACTGATCGAAAAGACTCGAACAATACCATCGATGGTAACGCTCACGACACGCTCTCCCTCTTCGGGATTTCCCTCGCTGCTGATCAGTTGGACACCAATATTGACGGTAGTTTGTTGGCCAAACCGCACGATCTTCGTGCCCGCTCGCCAGTCCCAGCATACCAAAGCTTTGTCTGCTCCGGCGGAGACGAGATTTTTGGAGGATAGCGCGACAGCGCGAATGCCGTTCAGATGCCCGGCGAGTTGTTGCAGAGGGTTGAACGTCAACGACGAGAAGAGATGGACTCGACTGCCTCAAGGAGATCAGTCTGGACCCAGCGTGGAGAACATGGAACGACCAACCCGACATCATGGAAACCGACGACGAATACCTCTGTATTGAATAAGAAGCCGGAAGTGCACTTCCAAAAGGTGCATACCTTCTTCGTGCAAGAAGTCAATACAACTGACTGGCTTCTTGACTTGTAAACACTTCGTCATCTGGCCTGTTTCGATGTTCCAGAATCGAATTGTCTCGTCGTAAGAGCCACTAATCAGACGTTTTCCTTTCAAGAGTAGGGAAGTGCAGTAGTTCGTGTGGCCGGTCAAGAAGCGGATATTCTGAGGAAGGGCATTCTTGAAATTCGACTCCCGATGGTGCAAGGCGCGGTATAAGGTTTCCCTGACCACAATGTGAGATTTTGCAGGCGGAGAAGCTGGTCCCAAAACTCACCAACCGTCCGAGGTCTTGGGAGGTTTGAGGGGCATAGGGTCTGTAGCAGTGATTCTCAAGCAATGGTACTTCCAAAGACCAGGATGGTGAACCATCTCCTGCCATTTCTTGCTCACGGTTTCGACATAGAGTAGCTCTCGTACCGAAAGCCACTTTAAGATCTTGAACGCTAGGTCATGCGAGAGGCTTCCGACAATATCGAAGGTAGACTTTGCGTATTTTTTGAGGAGGAGGATCTGGAGGTGAATGTCTCCTGGCATACACGCTAAAAATGTGTGAGATGAACTGGTGTGGTATCAATATAATTGAAGCCTTACAATCAAGGATCAAGCTAATTCTGCGAGAGGAGGTCAATCCCAGATGGTAACGGGAGGGAGACCGCACTCACAAACGCATCCGATCCTCCCTAGTCAGGCCTCGAGTTCCTTTTCTGACCTCAATCTCGTTGAACCCTCCGGAACCATCCCCTCTGAGTGCGCTTGGCAGATCACCTGGATTATCGTCGGCATTCCCTTCTCTGTATCCGCTCCAGTAGTCTGAACCACGCTTCCGGCCGCCACAGACACAGAAGTCGTCCCCAATCAGCAAGGCTGCATCAGTGTAGCCGCCGTTCTCGCGCTGTCTCTCTTTCTCCTTCAATACCCTGACCTCGGCTTGAAGAGCATGCAGTTGCGCCGCAGTCGACGCTTGCGCTCGTTCCAAAAGTCGCTTGTAATGGAGCACCTTCTTCATGTGGATCGACATGACTTGGTTTTGAGCGGCTTGAATCTGTACGTTGTCAGCGACAAAACGAGGTGTTATCACGGTACCCTTACGTCTTCATCGAACTCTCCCTCGTTCAACTCTGTCACCAGTTCTAACGTCATGTCATCCCCATCGAGGACAGAGTCGAACACAGGGAACATTTCTCCTCGTACACTTTGGGCTGGTACACGCGATGGAGACTCGGAAGCCAAGGCCTTTGCCACAGCCTTGCCATTCATACGGTCCAAAGTATTGGGAGGTGACCATAGTGGAGTATTAGATGCAGACTTGGGAGTGCCAATCTTCTTTGCAGGCGTTTTCTGAGGGGAAGGGGAAGGTCTGGGACTCGTTTTGGGTTTTGGTGAGGGGGTAGTGTCAAGCGTGTTTGCCTTACGCGGAGGAGTGTAGGAGGAGACGCGATTGCGGGGTTTACTCGGTGTTATGGAGATCGGTTCCTGTAAAGGGGAAGGTTCCTCCAAGAGACTGGCCGAGGGTAAAATGGCGGTCGTCAAGTGGCGCGGACGTGCGAGCGAGGGAGGTATGCTAATTTTCCTCATGACCTGCGAGAACGAACTGGAGGAGCTGAGTTCTGGTTTGAAGGAACCATTACCGATCTGTACAGGCATGGACTGGCGACGCGATGTAGGTGTGGGGATTGAGGTAGGCATCCGCTTCGCTGCAGGAGAGATCAAAGGAACGGGGGTTGTATTCGGTGAGCGAGTAGTACCATTAGGCTTCAGGGTAGTCCCGCTCGCGTTGCTCTCGTTGCTGTCCATAGAGACATTGGATAGACCTCTGGTTTTGGCCCTCACCGGAGGAGAATTCACGGACACACGAGAGGTTGAGGTCCTACGGGACACCCTCGTCGACGCTTCTGATGGAGTACTCTTCGTGTTTGCCATCGCTAGATAACCGCGAAATCAAGATAGATTTCCGTTGGCACTGCTGACGAAAACTGGGCAGCGCGGGGGGGTTCGAATTGATGTAAATCCCGTGAGAAATCGAGGACACGACGCGGCGGGAGAGATAGATTCAGACTAGACGGCAAAATGGGAAAAAGCAAGAGACACGATGGGGACGGTGAGCTGGCAATGCCTTCGCCGGCGGTTATGCCAGGCAGGCAGTAATGTATTTTTCGTTCAATTACAAGATTGGTGGGAGCTTGTTTCGGGTCACATGACAAATTTACGTCCGTGTGTCATGTGATCGCGCAACATCCTCAGTGTCTGATACTCGTTCCGTGTCAGCCCCCTGTGCAGAGATGGCCACGAGCGTTCACAGCGACGACGACGAGGAGAAGGTGGAAGGGCCCGAGCCCGGTGAGGATGGGTATTGGCCCGCTCTCGAGATCCTCAACGAGAGGAAGCGTGACTACTTGGTCCTCTGGGATGGCACCGACCCCGAAACCGGTAAAGCCTGGGAGCCGAGTTGGACTAGTAAAACAGAGGTCACTGAGGATCTCATCGAGGTCTGGGTAGCAAAGAAGGCCGCGAAAAAGAAAAAGAATCGTCGAGGTGTGCTTGACTCCGTTTGGGTGAAGGACAAATGCTGACTGTAACATCAGCTACTAATAAACCAAAGAAATCACGCAGACCCGCTGCATCTACGTCGGTCAAGCCTACTGCCAGGGGTTCCAGGAGTTCTCGAACCTCGCTTATGTCCAGCAGTCGCACTACCGACTCTCCCGCGATCTCTCTCACATCGGACAACGGTTCACGCACATCAGGAGACCCCTCCCTCGGAAAACGGAAGCGGCGAAGCACGAGACACACACCAGCCGACGAGGACCCTAAGCCAGTGTCCAAAAAGCGGAGGGTTGATGTCACATCTCCGCTCGCTTCCCAGAAGTCTCGCACGAAGTCTATCAGGAGTCCAAAGCGGATCAGCAGGGAGACCATACACGAAGAGGAGGAAGATGAAGATCCTGTCGAGATGGAGATTCCGGACAAGGTATTCCGCTCCCGTTTTACCTCAAATTCAGGAATCGATAGCGCGGTTCTGCGCATTGGACCACCGCGGAGGCGCGACGAGGTGGAGATACCTGACAAGGTACTCCGCCCGCCCCCTACCCCAAAGTCGGGCATCGATAACGCAGTTCTGCGCATTGGGCCACCGCGGAGGCGCAAGAAAATCGCACCTCTTCCATCCATCGCAACACTTCCCTCACCTCGCGCGCCAAGTCCCCCTTTCAGGCATCTGCGGGAAGAGGAGGAGGAGAACACCCAAGAGGCCGCTCCCATTGTTCCCCAACTCGATTCGAGTCGTCCAGCCGTGAAGAAGAAGAAACGCAGACTAAAGCCCCCCTCGGATGCTCGCCCCAAGCTACCGGTGTTGGCTGAGAGGAATCCCCTGTCGCCACCCTCACGAGATGCCACCCAGGAACCTCAAGAACCCTCCGACCAAGGGGAACCCTTTGAGGCTGACCCCCCACCTCCAGACCAAGATGACGAACCCACTGAACCCCCTCCCGAACCCACACCCCCAAGAGCTTCCCGACTACATACGCTCCCCGACTCTCCGGTAGACGACGACATTCCCATGCCCATTCCCTCGCGTGCGAGGAAAAACGTACAGACCTTGGGTCCTGTTCCCAGAATGGATCCCGCAGAACTCAAACCGCATTTACTGCCGGCAGATACCACAAGCATCATCGACGAGTTCAGTCCCAAGAAATCATTTCCCACTCAGGACACTATCGAATCCTCCGTGCAGGACTCGCAGGACCTTCTTGCTGCAACGAAACCTCTTCACCAAAGTCTCGATCCTGAGCCCGTCGACCTCGAGGTCGGCATTGCCCAGAAGATAAAGGATGTCCAAGACGCTTACTTTGATTTCGATGGCCAGGCAAATGAGAGTGAGGTGCTTGATCAGGAACGACCAACCACGGTCAGCAACATCGGTCAACCTGTTTTACTCTAGGTAACTTATAAATCACAGGACCTTGGTTCGACGGAACAGGACCCGCCCCGATCCCAGTCGTCCGCAGAACGCGTGAATACGCTGGTCCCGGTTGGTCCCTCTGTTTCTCAGTCTCAGAAAACAAAACAGAATAACCAGACCCATACGCAGTCATTTAACAGTCAAAAACTGGAAGACGCCCTCGTTATTCTAAACCAAAAGTCCGAAGAGATTGAGGTGTTAGAGAGCCGCCTTGCCGCTCAGGATGCCCAGATCGAACATTTGCAAGCCGAAAACTACAGGATTCAAGTGGAATGTGAGAGGCTCTCCGTAGCACAAGGGGTTCAACGTGAGGCCCTGGAAGAGGCGAAGGGGACCGTTTCCGAGTTGGGCATTCACATCGATTGGTTGCAAGACTCGGTGGATAAAAGCGAGGTCAAAGTAAAGCAACTCCAGGGCGAGATCGACGAAGCCCGGGGCACTCTCGACGCCAAGATGGAAGAACACAACCTCACGCGGACGGAATGGGAACAAGAGAAGGTTAGATTGGAGGCGCGCCTCGTTTCTTCTGAGAAGGAGCCCTCCCAACAACCACCCGCGGGCTGGGAGCTGGAAAAGAAGGAAATGGAGAAAAAACTCGCGGAGGCGATGGAGGAGCGCGATCAACTGGACAAGGGTAAACGGTACGCGGAAAGTGAGGCAGAATCCTGGAAGGAACAGTACAGGAAGGAGTTCGTGCGTTCTCAAGAACTCCGGGAGGAGGCCAAGGACTCGAAAACAGAAACCGTTCGGATTCAGCAGGAGAACAAGATCATCGCGGCTCAGACAAAGGAGGCGGTCAAACTAGTCACGGTGAAGTACGAGGCTATCGTCGAGGAGTTAAGGACAGAAGTGGGCAAGGCGGAGTCGTTGGTCAAGGTTTTGCAGGTGAAGGACGAGCAGACGGGAGACGATGTCAGGAGGCGAGCTGCCGCTGCCACCCATCTGCGGGAGGAAGTTCGTCGACTGCATGAAGAACTGACATCAGAGGTAGCCAAGAAAGACACTCGTGTTGCCGAACTCACACGCGGTGAGCCTTTGTTTCTTACCGATGACTTCTCCATTGAACTGCCAACGGAAGAAGCATACGTGTGCAAATTCTTTGTGAATGGGGCGAGATGCGGCCAAGGTTTTGATACACCTCAGGTACTGTGGCTTTTTTCATGGCCGATAATCACACTCAATGAGGTTTTGCAGGATTTATGGTCCCACGTCATTAAGGGTCACCAGAAAAGTGTGAGTCGACGGTCAACGGGAGTCTGATCTGTTCGGTTTCGGCCGGTCAATCAGAGCTCGTCGTTGATGGTCGTCGAACCACGGGGTCACTCAAGGCAGAAAGTGGACCGAACTCTGTTCGTCCGTTAGAGTATCTAGTACATAGTCCTCTAGATTATATACTATGGTACTCGAGTCCGTGATGTCATGTGTGAATGAGTAACATATGAACTAAATTATCGAGTGTCCTAATCCGGGCCTACTCGAGGTTCCGGTTAGTTGGGACCGCACGCTTACAAAAAGGGGGCAACGGTGAATGATGCTATCCACATTATCT
>Ga0307515_10000802_pt1 | contig 72492 bp, 76 predicted proteins | sample 17_EM_MG_FD_194513 | JGI IMG/M metagenome (GOLD analysis project Ga0307515, IMG submission 194513) | Populus trichocarpa ectomycorrhiza microbial communities from riparian zone in the Pacific Northwest, United States - 17_EM | ecosystem: Host-associated > Plants > Roots > Unclassified | place... | reverse complement strand
TAGCTGAAGCCCCACACTGGTAGATAATAGAGACGTACTGGAACACCGCAATGCAGCAAAACAACATTTGGTCCATAGCATTTGAGGCACGCACAAAGGAGATCTTGAAAGAGGTATGCTGAAGCAATGGCCCACGTTGGATATTACATGCTCAAACCGGTACCAGGGTCGCGCACAAATCGATAAGGTTAAATCCCATCTTATTCGATCAGCAAGGGACAATTCAGCAGAGCTATATGATCTCCACCGTTTTGAATCCAACGCAGAGCGTTTGGAATTCATTGATTCCCTTCTGGCAGACAATAAGTATCTATTTCCTGTGGCAGAGTGTGTGGAAGGTGGTGTACGCAGTCCAAATCCAACGCAGAGAGTGTCGAAAGCTGCTAACAAATGGCCAGCGTCCACTTTACTTCCTGGCGGAAGCAATCCCACGGTATATCTACATCAAATCTTATCATCAGGCGAATAACCACGGTAAGTATGCTGATGGATTTTATAATCCCATGATTGACCACAAGGATGGTCATATACCCTCGCCACTGATCATGTTTACCTGCACCGCATTGCGCCATACTCTCCTGGAGTGGCAAAAGAACAAAGGCGTTCATCCGAAAGCATCCAAGTCAAAGCTGAAAGCGGACAGACCTGATCACTCAAACTACTTCAACAATAAGAATAACTGTGGTAAGAATGCATCCTGCTGTGCTGCAACAGGTCGCAAGTTGTTAACCTCGCCTGGCATTGCAGACACATATGAATTCTTGATTAATACCTGCAACACACTACCGGAGAGCTACCAACAGAGGGTGTATAACAACCCTCTTGCTCCAGTCAACCGTCAGATCCAACAAGCGGAGAACCCAACGCCTGCCGTGGTGATCAGCGTGGAAGCAGTGCATGTTGACAATGCTATTCTTCTTGATTATTTGACCTCCAAATAGGCGCTTGAGAAGCCTGAGATCGGAAGCACTGACCCAAACATCCTGATAGACAACAATTGCGCGGATGACAAACTTCATTTTGGGATGCCAGGGGGCAGCGGGGATTACGAAGATGAAGGTGATGAAAGCGATGTGGGAGATGCCATCCCCACTGCCAGCCGGTGACGACAGCCAGTGACTGAACTCGAGTGGTTTGACCTGGGAACCAGTAATGTCGACGGGTATGAGGGCGAGGATGGCAACAATGCGTAGGCGGATGAGAAGGAAGAAGCATCGCAAGCCGATGATGGATCAACGCAGAATGTGGAGGACTGAGAGCATAGAAGGTTTGATCTGGGAACCAGTGATGTCGATGGGTATGAGTGCAAGGATGGTGATGATGCGGATGCGGATGAGGAGGAATAAGCATCGCAAGCCGATGATGGATCAACGCAGAATGTGGAGGACTAAGGGCATAGTACTACAGAGTGTAAAGATTAGACTGTATATTTCAGACCTGTAAAATACGATAATGGCGAAGCAAATGCAATGGCAAGCGATGTATCTGAAGCGAAGACTGTATTGCAATATGTAACAAAATCTCAAAGCTAAACATATATGGGGCGAGCGCAGCATCCGATATATAGCAATAGCGGAGAGGTAAAATGTGCCTATCAGCTGAAGAAAGGCATACACATCGCCAGGCATTGTGTAAACAGCTACAGCATAACTGCAGCCCCTGCAAAGAGTGTAATACACATGTCGTTCTGATGGTGCGTATACCAGGCGCAAAGTAATTGAGGTAAGTATGCAACGCGACCCGTCGCCTGGGTGACAGGAAGCGCATAATTCTCCGTCAGAGGGTAGGAGGTTACGTCAGAGCCATCAGAGCCGTCCGGAACACCCAGGTGTTTCAGACTGATACTAGCGTTGTTACTGATGTGGGATTTGACCACCCTGAGATTCTGGTCCAACAACTCTCAGACACTCCCAGAGGCTGCCAGTGACATAATTACATTTTGCTGATGTAGGTGAACTCCAAAGCGGGCTTTTGCAGTCTTAGGATTGATAAGGGTGTGGATCGTGTGATATATAGTCAGCAATACCGACATAGAGGAAGGACATCGATAACAATATCTACAACAAGATTTATATACGGATACCTATTGACCTTCTTGGCCTGGAGGTTAAGCCTTAACTTTATTCCTGTGTACTATCCATTAGTTCTGCATTGAAGTCAACAAGGATACTTCTCCTTTGAAGTCCAGAGTTGTATGTTCATTATTCAGTTTTATATCACGGATATATCTATCACCTTTTTAAACTTGGCTTTTCTTAGTACCTTCATCAAAGCAAGTCATTGATCCGGAATTGAGCAAGACAATACTTTGGAGTCGGAAAGAAGTCCAAGGACCAGCCCGATAGTTAGGTGGTTCAGAGGATACCTCTGGTAGGATACTCCGCAGTCGGCACTACTCCTTCTGCTGAGGCGAAACTACATCAACACTATGTATTTTAGTCACTGGAAGCCTCCAAGAGTGTCTGAGAGGATGTGGAGCGCAAACTTAGATGCGTCAATTTCAGAAGAGTAACAGACCCTAGGAGGAGGGCATTCCTGCCGGCCTTCAGAGTAACTGGGAGCACCGGCGGCAAGCCAGGGAGCGCCGACGACAAGCCTGGGAGCGCCGACAACAAGCCTGGGAGCGCCGACAACAAGCCTGGGAGCACCGACAACAAGCCTGGGAGCACCTAGGAGTGCCGGCGACAAACCTGGGAGCGCTGGCGACATGTCTGGGAGCACCTCCAATCTCAGTAGAGCAGTCTGGGAAAATCAACATCTTCTTTGGGAATGCTGCTGGTGCGCCTGAAAAACATAGCTACTACTTATCATTGAACAATTTTTAAAACTCATGTATTCAGTTTGTATTCTCATCTATGTATCTATGTATCTATATATAGCTACCCATGTACACTGCACATGGTATATCTGGACTGGCTGCAGGCAGTGGTTGGGAGCAATTCGAGGTGCGCCTGAAAATGATAATCGAGTGAACTCAGAGATACACTCCAACGCCGTAATTGAGCGATTTTGAAGATGAACTTGGAGGCCGTGATCGAGTGAACTTGGAGGCCGTAATCGGGCGAGTTTAGAGATACACTTGAAGGCTGTGATCGAGCGAGTTTGGAGATGCACTTGGAGGCCGTGATTGAGCTAGTTTGAAGATGCACTTGGAGGCAGTGATCAAGCGAGTGTATAGATGCACTTGGAGGCCATGATCGTGCGAACTTGGATGCTGTATTTGAGCAAGTTTGGAGACTGTAATTGAGCAAGTTTGGATGAGTACTGGGAGGGAGTCGATGGACGGCGCGCCAGGTGCGGAAACTCTTTTCATCAGTTAGTTAACTCGCAACTGTGGGAATGTGACAAGGTGACTTTACCTTTGAGCTCTCATGGAGAGGCACGCCAGAAGCTGAGGCTACATTCAGGGGTCAACTCGTAACCATGGGAATGAAGGGAAGACAAACAATCTTGCATGGGTGCTGTACTCGGTGTATGCTGTACTCGGTGTATGCTATACTCCGTACCAACTCATGATCATAACATGGCGAGATAGAGAGGGATGACTTAACATTGTGTTCTGCGATGATAGTAGAGTTGTGGACGAGAAAGAGAGAGATGGGGGATGAAGATGAGAAAGATGTGGAGGATACGAGCGGATATGAGAAATCAGGGGTACGACTTGCCTGATTGGGTTGAGACGACCTCGTATCAGTGTAATTACACACCAGATTGGGACTCGTACCTGCTGTTTCGGGGATGGTAAATTGACACCCCCACGAAATTCTCTTAAGTCCCAGTTTCTCATGATGATTTCCCCCGTACCCTCTCACCTCTCTCTTTCTTGTCATCAATTCTACCATCACCTAAGAACACGAAGTTAAGTCATCCCTCTCAATTTCTCCATGCCATGATCAAGAGTTAATACCGAGTACAGCATACACCGGGTACAGCATACACCGAGTACAGCATACACTGAGTACAGCATACACCGAGTACAGCATACACTGAGTACAGCATATGCCGAGTACAGCATACACCGAGTACAGCATATGCCGAGTACAGCATACACGTTGTACAGCATACACAGAGTACAGCATACACCGAGTACAGCATTCACCGAGTACAGCATACACCGAGTACAGCATTCACCGAGTACAGCATACACCGAGTACAGCATACACTGAGTACAGCATTCACCAAGTAAAGCATACACCGAGTACAGCATTCACCGAGTACAGCATACACTGAGTACAGCATTCACCGAGTACAGCATACACCGAGTACAGCATACACCGAGTACAGCATACACCGAGTACAGCATTCACCGAGTACAGCATACACTGAGTACAGCATTCACCGAGTACAGCAAACACCGAGTACAGCATACACCGAGTACAGCATACACCGAGTACAGCATTCACCGAGTACAGCATACACCGAGTACAGCATACACTGAGTACAGCATACACCAAGTACAGCATTCACCGAGTACAGCATTCACCGAGTACAGCATACACCGAGTACAGCATGCACTGAGTACAGCATACACCGAGTACAGCATTCACCGAGTACAGCATACACCGAGTACAGCATACACTGAGTACTGTATTCACTGAGTACAGCATACACTGAGTACTGCATACACCGCGTACTGCATCATCCCAAGATCGACTGTCTCCCGCTCCCAGGAAGTCTCTCATCTCTCGGCAGACCATGTTGTACTCAATTCTCTACAGTCGGAAGATTACGAGTTAACCAATGAATAGAGTCTCCGCTCCCGTAGTGCCTCCCTCCCAAATGACCGCCTCCAGATTGACCACCTCCAAGTACTCCTCCAATCTTGCTCGATCATGGCCTCCAAGTGCATCTCCAAACTCGCTCAATCACAGCTTCCAAGTGTATCCATAAACCCCCTTGATCACGGCCTCCAAGTTCGCACCATCACGGCCTCCAAGTGAATCTCCACACTCGCTCGATCGCAGCCTCCAAGTGCATCTCCAATGTGGCTCGATCATGGCCTCCGATTGGATCTTGAATCTCGCTCGATCGCGGCCACCAAGTGCATCTCCAAAGTCACTCGATCACGGCCTCCAATTGCATCTCCAAACTCGCTTGATTGCGGCCTCCAAGTGCATCTCCAAACTCGCTCGATTACAGTCTCCAAGTGTCTCTCCAAACTCTCTAGATTACAGCCTCGGAGTGCATCTCTAAGTTCACTCGATCACAGTGTGGTGAAACGGTGGAGCTAGAAGGCAGACAGCCCATCATCGTCACTCTGCCGCACCTCACATGGTATCCGAAGGGAATTCATGAGAAAGCGCAGTTCTAGCTCGAGTAGCGTAGAAAGAGGGTAAGAGGATATGAAGGGATACCCAGCCATGATGAACCACACAAATTGCGTGCATCTATTAATGGTTGGCAAGAGTGCATCAGGATCGACACAAATTGCGTGGATCTACGAAGCTCGGCAAGAGTGCATGAGACCAAGAGCTGGGCAAGATAGAGTATGTATTTTGTATAATGAGATGATGTCGATCTACCCAGGGGTCTCCAAAATATATACTGCCTGTCACTGGTACATCTCCGTTATTCCTGAATCTCCATATGTATATATATAGAGAGACTTAGATAATACATGCCATATTATGATGTAGCGAATCTTGTGACTGTAACAAAGACCAATATGATCAATGAAATGCCTTGTGGTTATGGAACTCTAAGAACCACTGGTGTGAGAATACGGCACCAAGTCTCCCGCAGACCTGCGCAGAGGTCTCAGCAGCTCCAAAATTTGACTATCCTAATAGTAAAATCTTGTAGCATCCTGAATGCAAGGCTCCATGACTGCAGGTGCTTTCAGGAGCATGTGAGAATGCTCTTGCACAGTCTGAGAGCACTTTGCAAAGCTCCAGGGGGGGCTGGGAGCATCTGAAAGTACTTAGAAGCACTGGCAAGGGCTACTGGAGTGTCTGGGAGGTTTGCGTATGGCTTCCAGACTGAATTACATTCTGCTGATGTACTTTGTTGTTTTTTATAGACAAGTCGATACTTGGAGTCTTTGCATTCTTGGACACTCGGTCCTTGAATATAAGTGGCCATTGTTGGGACGATACTTTGGCATCTGTTAGAAGTCCTAGAGTCATCATGATAGTGTGGTTCAGAGGACACTTCTTTCAGGCTCTCCTAAAGTCCTGTACATCAGCACACCAATAGCTTACAATGATACTCATTAGTTCATACTATCTATCAGGAACAGAGAACTTAACAGTTACCTTGTGTCCTTTGGGTGTTGATCCTTATACGCATCCTGAGTGAAGCCTTATTCATCTTCTTCTTTATCAGTCCGGAATTCATTAGTGGCTTTTATTGATTAGGACCTAGGGTGAATCTCCCGGTGTTATACTAGAAAAGTGCCATCAAGTGAAATTGAAATCATCCTTCAAGATACACTTGAGAATATCCAAAAAGTTCATCTGACAGCTTGATTTCAAGTTTGTTTTGTGCAGTATAATGTATAATATCAAGCTTACATAATCACATGTATGTCCAGGTAATCTAGTCAATATGGAGGTCTATAGCACTTTATAGTACTATATATCAAATATACTATTACTCATTATCCCTGAAACAGCTTGTCAATAAACTGCATATCACACCTGGCTATTTTTCCAAGTATAGCAATAGCTCCAAGTTATTTTGATGTCAATATACAGAGAACATCACCAATTGTACTTAAGTACTATCTGTAATGAGTTCAGATAGACAGTGCAAACGTAGATAGTTTGATGGAGTAATCAGAGTACATATTAAATATATAAGTATTAAAGGTAATTAACAATGAGTAGTACATGTGATTTCCATATATATTCCCAAAGAATGCTATTTTTCCAAATTATACTACAGTACTTTAATATACTTCCAGACTTGTCAGCCACATTTCCAAGTACTCTCCAGATTATTACCAATTTTCCTATATCTTTGCAGATCTGTCACCTACACTTCCAGATACACCTGAAGGCTACTGCATGTGTCCTGCAACATTGAAATTTGACAATTATAGAATTATGGTCTGACAACTCTCTCTCACTCCCACAGACTTCTGGTGACTAAATTACATTTTGCTGATGAAGTGTGTAGTTGAGAAGGCAACTGTACTCTTTATATATAAAAGCCCCAAGTATGAAACCCTAGAATTAAAACTCCATGCAGAGGGTACAAAACAATTCTGAGTCTGAAATGGTGGTCATTAAGACAAGTCTATTCCAGTCTCTAGTAGGTACTGCTGCAACAACAGCAACCCTTCCTCTCCACCTTCTCTTACTATATCTCCTCAGTTCCTTACGATATCCATCGCTGTGGGGAATGGTACTTTCCCATAGGATCGGAAAAATTTTTAAGCGCCAGGCACTCACTGTTACCGTCAGGGTTTAGGCGCTGGCAGGTGATTGGCGGTATACCGATATTTTAGGCTTTCAACATTAAAGTTGGGCCAGTGTGGACAATGCTGTAACTGACGGCCGTGACTGTCTACAAAGTTCCTGGCGAACACTGCTCGCAAGCGCCTTCGGCATTTCGCCGGCCCGCCTTGAGAGGACATGGCTTGAGAGGACAGGGCTTCTGGCTGTTAGCAGATTGAGGAAATATCGCTATATGTCCAGGCCAAGATAGCCACTTGATTACCGCAGCATCGAGAGGGGATTCTGAAAGCGTTCAACTCGACCAACAGAGATAAATAAAAGGCAGGAAGATTGTCGTACTTGGGTTTGGTGGTTCCTTCGGGTTGCGGTGCATCCGCTCTCCGTTGACAGATTCGGCATGCGGGATTTGGCATACCGAACAATTTCCTGTGGAAAGGATGGCTCCTTACGAAGCAACGACAGGAGGCCATACGCCGACAACACACCCCGAGACCAGCAAGCCGCTAGCCGCCTAGGCCAACTCACAACACCATCCATCTCCGATACTCACCCAGCTGCCATACATGCCAAGTAGCTGTCCTAAACTTCTAGGTCTATTCATTGGTATCAGGTACAAGGTTTCCCGCCCACACAGTAACGCGGTAAGGATGAAGCGATTTCAGAAGACTGTTAACTCACAGTATCTAAAGATATCTTAGAAGTATAGACAGACGCCTAAAACTACCCCATTCAACAGCGTCACAGACAGTCGCTCAGCCCCCAAGCGTCAGTGATAAGCCATGACTAGTGGCGTGACTGAGGCTGTGGTCATAGTCACGTGTCAGTAAGATCTAGTCGTCAGCTTTCTCCAGACAAGAGGTGGAATTAGAACACCTTGCCACTTACGACGAGATACTTAACCTCTAAATAGATCATCTTTGGCGCTGTGCTCGACATTTAATTCTCATAACTTCTCTCCTGCTCGGTTGCGACAGAATCTCAAACGCACCTCTCCTGAGTAATCTCCTGTACAAAGCGGTACCCCTGCCAGACGAGACACCGTCAGACCTCCACCAACCTGCTTCCATCACACTTCGCTTTAACTTCTTCGGCAATCAATCCATCGTACTCAAACTCTCAAAAGCCTCCGTCTGTCAACCACCATCGATATTTACCACTACACTACGACAATCACGACAAACGACCCACAACCACATATCTTTAATCGTCCCGCGCGTCCTAAACGATGGCCGATCAGCCCTACGACCCGTACATCCCCAACAATGGTGCCGCAGGCAGCGCCCAGGGCAGCGCACCCGGTAATCAGAGAACTGCAGCTATCCAGCAGGTTGGTCCCCAGCCTCTGATTTTACTTCTATCGCACCATGATCGCAGAACGGTGGAGGTGATGTTTAAGTTATTTGGTTCCCCCTTGGCACCCGTCGGCTACAGAGTGAGAATCAAGCTGTAACACCACTGGGTTTCTACGGCGAAGCAACGGGCTTTGCAATATAGCCAACTTTGATAGGCTTTGAGTATGCATGTGCGCTGCTCCGTGCGCTGACTGGTGGTGTGATTGCCTTACTTTCAGCCCCCGGTTGACCAGAGCTTGTAAAGCTCAACAATCATTATCTGGAGCGTCAGTCGGGAATTGCTTGGAGCAGATTGAGATTTCCCATAAAATGTTCGCTAACACATTGCTTTCGGGTTAATGTAGCAAATCGATGATACTGTTGGTATAATGCGCGAGAACATCAACAAGGTTGCAGATCGCGGTGCGAGACTTGACAGCCTTCAAGACAAGACTGGTATGTTGATCGAAGCTGCAAGCAACGATTTCTGCCACTCCAAACTGTAAATCCGGGTATACTGAACATACGGCTTTAGACAATTTGGCCGTTTCTGCCCAGGGCTTCCGTCGTGGAGCCAACCGAGTTCGAAAGCAAATGTGGTGGAAGGATATGAAGATGCGCATGTGCATAGTTATTGGTATCATCATCCTGTTGACGATTATTATTGTACCAGTGGTTATGACGTAAGTCATGGTGATATCTATTCCTGCCTGTATACGTGCGTCGCAGTAATTGGCACTAACTAAGGTATAGAAACAAACATTAATAGCCCGCCGGCAAAGTCATGAGACCGTGGTAATACTTTGTTTTGGTGGAATCCGCGAGGTAGACTGGTGCGGGGAATTGGTGAACTTTTTGTGGGTTTCCAAGTGTATCTTTTATGTTTGATGTTTCGGTTTTCATATGCTTTCCCTTTCATTTTGCGTTGGGGCGCAGTTGTTACACTTCGGGCGTGCTTCTTTACTCCGCAGCATACGTCCAGAGAGTGCTCTTGATTGAGACAGTTGGGATTAAAGGCGATGATGGTTATTTCCTTCTTACGAACTGCAATGGTTCTAATGATATGAATGTACACTTCACTTGGTCAATGGGATTTGTGCTTTATCTTAGAGTACAGCGGGACAGTGAACCAATGGCATTTTATCCCCATATGTAACGATCTGTATTGTGATGGTTTAGCTACTATGTATTCGGGCAGCTTACTGGACAAAGACATACGACCACGGCGACATCACAGATGCCGACGTAGGGCGAGTCGCTCACATTCTCGCAAACTTCTAGAACAAAGAAGCTATTTCCTCCCCATCACGAGTATTATCGATGTACCATTGCGAATATGCAAGGAGCCTCGATGAATCGGAGTCTCATTCTCGGTTTATGGCTGTAAATCTGAGATCATGGAGCGCAGAGCGGGGTACTCGTTTGCTATGGAAGATGGACCATATAAGCGTTCCCTTTACTGTTCAATATAAATTATGTTTTACTAAGACCGACTGGTCTCGTCTCCTGCATACATGTGTTCTCTGGTACTCCCTTTTCAATTCTTCACTCTTGTACTTTTTTTGTCGGTCCTTACCTGAGACTAACTGGGGGCTCAACTTTAGTTGTGACATATACATACTCAGATTTGACAAACCGGTTCAACGCCCAACCTGGGGTCTCCTAGCCAGATGCTCCCCAATATCACATCCCGTCAATGAATGTCTGTCCAATCCTGGCTCATGTCGGGACGGAGCTGTCCTGCAGTAGTCACCTGATAATATAGGGAAACATGCTCCGGCAGCAGAAATTTTCACCGCAGCCTGAATGGAACTCAACCACCGCAAGATTCAATTGCATGTAGAGTATCAGTGTTCGAATTTAGCAGATCTTGGACAGTTTTTTTTAGAGCTGCCCAGATCCTGATTATGTGCTCGAGTGGTGTGGCATGCGAGACAAGACAATGCGAGTTCTCGGGCGGCCCCGGGATATGTACGTCTTTTCTTGATGTTCAGAATCTCGAGAAAACATGCCACTTCCACCAAGCATCAAATATCACCCACGAAGCCCAAGACCCTCTCGGGATCCCACTAACACGAAATCGTTCCGTAGCAACTTAGATCTCGTCAGTCCGGGGCAAAGTATATCCATGTGTTTAGAAGAATTAGCACAACAGCAACGTAGGCGTGGGGCCGTCAATTGATCAGCTTTTTCCTGCACATCGAGGAATATGCATCCGATGGTGTGCGAATGAGCTAATGGAATTTGTTTTTGCGTAAACAGAGTGTGGCAAAGACAGATGGATCGGCGGCGGCCAATTGCTGCTACAAGTGGATTAGCAACTTTGGGGTTTTGCGGAGTTTATTTGTGTGAAGTAGACAGTCTGTAGGTCTGCGGGGCCAAACTGTGCACTGATGGAGACTCCAACTATGACATCAATGAAGCGGGACCAAGTGACGTTCCCATTCTGCCTATAGGTGTTTAGTCTCCACTGGAGAGCACGTATCCCTCGAAGCTCTTAACGCTCCTCAGCGGCGTTCCATTCATATCTCGGTCAATGCTCGCGCTCTCCCGGCAAAGTAGGGCCCGTATTAGCACTATCCGGTGCGGCGACCTCCCACTGCGGGATCTGCTTCGAGTGGTGAATTTCCATGAAGATCGGACTTGGCATGCGGAGAGAACAGGTTATTTTTGTGTCACCAGTCCTTGAAAATTTTCGATGTCTGGCATCACGCAGCTGGCAACCAGCAGCCATTGTGAAGAACATATTGACCTGTACGCTAGATTTTTTCATCCCTATCAATCTATCTCTGTCTGTTCCTTCGATTGTCCCACGGCAGCTTTGAAGAATTGAAGAACTGAATTGACTCGACAAGTTCCGTCGAGCCGCCGACTAGAGTAGTGTGGTGTGGGGCTCTTTCGCCTTTAAACCCGCTCATTGCTCATTGTTACTTCCCCGCCTTCTCCTTCAGAGCTGGTTTTTTTTGCGCGGATTGATTTGATTCCTTTCAGTCAATCGTCCTTGCGGCGTCTCATTCTTGATCTCCACTCACCTCCTCCCCATAGTTCACCAAAATGCTCCCCTCCGCTCTCCGCAGCTGCTCGAGGCGGTCCCTTCGCTCCTCTCCGGCAAACCTATGCACATTTAGACCGAATTTCGCCGCCTCTCCGATTGCGGCTGCGAAACTTAAGGCTTCGTATGCCACGTCCACCTCCCCAAACCCTGCCTCGCCTGTCTCGACTCGATCAACCGTCATTCAACTGCTGAACAACATTGGCTCCAAGCGCGAAGTTGAGCAATACCTTTCACATTTCACCTCCGTTCAATCGCAGCAATTCGCTGTCATCAAGGTCGGTGGGGCTATCATTACCGAACACCTCGAATCTCTTTCCTCGTCACTAGCATTCTTAAACCATGTCGGCCTTTTCCCGGTCGTCGTTCATGGGGCTGGGCCCCAGCTCAACAAGTTGCTCGAAGATGCTGGCGTTGAGCCCCAATTCGAGGAAGGTATTCGGGTCACCGACGGGAAGACTCTCGCGGTTGCAAGACAGCTATTTTTGGACGAAAACTTGAAGCTTGTGGAGGCATTGGAGAAGATGGGTGTTCGTGCTAGGCCCATCACCGGAGGTGTTTTCCAGGCCGACTACCTTGACCGCGTAAAGTACAACTTTGTAGGAAAGATCAACAAGGTCAACAAGTCCCCAATTGAAGCAGCCATCCGCGCCGGCTGCCTCCCAGTCCTTACTTCTACTGCCGAAACTGTCGAGGGTCAATTGTTGAACGTCAACGCCGATGTTGCAGCCGGAGAGTTGGCTCGCGCTTTGCAGCCGCTCAAGATTGTATACCTCTCGGAGAAGGGCGGTCTTTTCAACGGAGAGACGAATGAAAAGATTTCTACCATCAACTTGGATGAGGAATACGACCACTTGATGTCTCAGTGGTGGTGCCGATTTGGCACTAGACTGAAGATCAAGGAGATCAAAGACCTCTTGGACAGCCTTCCACGAACTTCCAGTGTGGCAATCATTCATACCGAAGATCTCCAGAAGGAGCTCTTCACAGACACGGGAGCTGGCACATTGATCAGAAGGGGATATAAACTCACAGCCAAGACTAGCGTAAAGGATTTCCTCGACAAAAACAAGTTGAAGGAAGTATTGGCTCGGGCTAAGACTGATGGCGGACGCTACTATAACGAGCTAGAATCAAGACCTTTCAAGGCTTACGCAGATGAGCCCTTGGATGTTCTTGCGGTCGTTTTCCCTGGCGAAGGATCCCAGCCAGCTGTATTGGACACCTTCACATCCACCAAGGCCGGATGGCTCGGGAACGTTGCTGACAACGTCTTTAACGCCGTCAAACGGGAGTATCCAAAACTGGTGTGGAGCGCAGAACACAATGATGAAAACTTGGGCTGGCACTTCGACAAGGCTCAGGGTAGCTTTGCCCATGGCGGAAAGGTATTGTTCTGGTACGGCGCCGAGTCTCCAGAGGAGGTGAAATCCATTATCGGTCAGTATGCTGGCTCGGTACAAGCTGCAGAAACATCTTCCAGCGGTATCACTGGCGTAAAGCAACAAGCTAGAGCCTTCTCCACATCTGCCCGTCCCGGTATGCGGAAGGGATTTACCCAAAGTGTACATGTCTCCGGAAGACGCGGATTTGCTTCCACAACGAACCCGAACCCCCCTATGGGGAAGCAAAATGCTTCAAACACAAAGCCTTCGAGAGTCGCTCTCATCGGCGCACGAGGCTACACTGGCCAAGCGCTCATCACCCTCCTTAACTCTCACCCTAGGTTCGAATTGACGTGCGTCTCATCCCGAGAGCTAGCCGGAAAGACTTTGGAGGGATACACGAGGGGAGGTAAGGATATTACCTACCAGAATCTCGGAGTTGAAGATATCCGACGAATGGAGGAGAACAATGAAGTCGACTGCTGGGTGATGGCGTTGCCGAACGGAGTTTGCAAGCCATTTGTAGATGCTGTGGATCAGGTAGGAAGCGGCAAGAGTGTCATTGTCGATTTAAGTGCAGATTATAGGTTCGATGACAGATGGATCTACGGATTGCCTGGTATGCTCTAGCCCCTTCAGAAATCCCTACCAACACAAATTAATGTGGTTAGAACTGGTAACTCGATCGAAGCTTGCTAAGGCTACTCGTATCTCCAACCCTGGATGTTATGCCACAGCCGCCCAATTGGCCATTGCACCTCTAGTGTCGCACCTCGGAGGCGACCCATCCATCTTTGGTGTTTCTGGTTATTCCGGCGCAGGAACTAAACCGTCCTCCAAGAACGATGTGAATAAGCTCAAGGACAACTTGATTCCATACTCACTGACGGATCACATCCACGAGCGTGAAATTGGAAGCCAGCTCGGCATACCTGTTGGATTCATGCCACATGTCGCAGCTTGGTTTCAGGGAATCCACCATACCATAAATATCCCATTAAACAAGGCAATTACTTCGCGGGATATCCGCAACCTCTACCAGGACAGATACGCTGGTGAGAAGCTGATAAAGGTCGTGGGAGAGGCTCCATTGGTGAAGAACATCTCTGGCAAACATGGAGTAGTGAGTTGATCCAATGAACAGCGGTACGCTTCGTATATACTTACATTAGCGGTAGGAAATCGGAGGCTTTGGTGTTCACTCATCGGGCAAACGGGTGGTTATCTGTGCCACAATTGACAACTTACTGAAGGGAGCCGCAACTCAGTGCTTGCAGAACATGAATCTAGCACTAGGATACGGAGAATATGAGGGAATTCCTCTCCCTTAGATTACTGTCACGATAACCATGGGTAAATGAAGAGATGGATGTAAGGTTAGATGAATTGATGGGGATTTTTCTTTGTTCTGGCGAAAAGAGCTTGCTTAAGATTGTTGTGATTTTCACCTATAAATGTGGATTCTTTTTTTTTTGTCGGCGGAATGTATGTATGATACCAAATATTGGACAATGCAAACTCATTGCCAGGTTCATCGTGAAAATTAACGAGTTCGCTCGTCCTTTGGACTGCACTCTAGCTTAAGATATAAAGATAGTGATCACTCTTTTATCCCAAATCTCTTGATCCACCTCAGCGCCCTCTCCTCCAATCGCTTCTCCCTCTCCCTCTCCTCACCCGCAATTTCCTCCCCAACCCACCCTTCAAGTATCCCCATCAACCTCCTCCTCGCCTTTAGTTCCAATAACCTACCAATAAACGTCCTAACAAAGCACCATAACCCCTCATGTCCAGGTGCAATATCACAAAACCTCATAACCTCCTCCAGCACCTTCTCCACAACTACATCTCGCACCCTCTCCAGCAAAAACCCTAAAAACATCCACACTCCCACATCCGCTGCATGCCGCCAGCAAAAGCTTAAATGTGTCTCCACCGTTTCCACCCCTACCTCACCCCCATCAGCAATCACAGCCCGCCGCGCATAATCCCACGCGTAATAGTTTCGTGGATGCACCTCGGCGCTCCTCTGCACCACCTCGAGCTCGCGACACAACGCTAGCTCAAGCGCAAATGTGGTCACCACCCACCGCCGATGGCTCCACAGAAGCGGTGACTTGCTATGGCGAGGGAGTGGAGAGGTGAGGAAGCTCTCCAGTAACACAAGTTCCTCGGCTGGTGAGTGGTGAGAGGCGAGCAGCAGTCGCTTACGCGTGTTAACTGCTGTCAGGTGCTCTGATGCAGTAAGAATCAGGATCGTTGTTGCGTCTAGGAGTGCGGCGGGGTCATCGGCGGTGGAGGGATTGATAAACACGGTGCGCGCGTGGGTGAAGGCGGATATTAAGCATTGTTTTGGGATGCCGAGGTGCGGGGTGGAGATGAGGATTTCTAGGGCTGGAGAGGGGAGGATGGAGATTTGTGCGGCGGTTGTGCGATGGGCGTGGAAAAAGGTAGTGAGAATTGTGTATGCGGTAGACATTGCAGGAGGTTGTGGAGCTAATACCTTGAACCCTGTTCTAAGATTGTAGAGAGGTATTATTAAATGGGCATCAATGCAGGAATCACAAGCGGAAGAAATAATCTAGACGTTTTTTGCTTTTCTTTCCGATATTTCACTGGCTTTGGAAGGTAGTTTAAGGTGACAATATCCATTCCCAGGCGAGTGGATATGAGGTCATGCGCTGTCACTCGTAAATTGTTTCCCAGAGTTATGAGATTCAGTTCTTGTGAGATGGTGTTATCGCTCTTGGCTTTTTGGGTTTTATTAATCATTAAGGATGTTGTATATGACGCGCTTGGTTCGCCCCGGTCGGGGAATGCTGGAGTTCGCCTCAATGAAAGCCTCACCCCAATAGAGTTTTTATTGGCTCAACGACTTCAGTGACTTTCTGTAAAACCGAAGTATTCCCCGCACTTCTTGCTTTTTACCATCGCCTCACTCTGCCTCGTATCTACCGCAACGACCAACGCTTCATTCCACCTCTTCTCTGCTGCAACGACCAAAGCTTCACTCCATCTCTTCTGTTGCAACGATGAAGCTACTCTGCTTACACTTCCCTTCTCTTCGACACAAGAAGAATCCGAAACCAAGCACCTCCGGCTCCAGGGTTGCAAAGCCGGTTTCCGCAATCGAAAAGATATGCTATGTCGAGAGGCTAGTTCTCACTAAGTTCGAGTTCCCAGCCCCAGATGCAGCTCCCTACTTCCATGTAAACTCTCAGCGGATGCAACCCTTGACTGCCGCGGAGTATCTCCGCTCCCTTGAGACAGACCTTGAGGACCGAAACATATATTTTGCCCGGAAGAGGAAGGACCCCGAGGCGCCCATTATCATCGGCACTACTGATGAAAAGAAAATGTTGCTTGCCGATGATATGATTAGGGAACTCCGGGAATCTCAGCACCGTTTGGTCCCCCCGGCAGAGTTTCGGGCGGCGGTGTTGCGGGATGACCCGAAGTGTGTATATCTTGCGGTGGATCGGAGTGGTGAGTTTTCCCTTGTTGAGCTAGGTGAGGAGGATTGGACTGATCAGTAGAGTAGACTGGTTTGCGTGCGGCGGGAACTAGTTAGCAGATTATGTTTTTTGACGAATGATGGGGGATTCTGTTCTCGAGGAATGATGGAGAATTATGTTCTTGAGGATTGATGGAGGATTATATTCTTTGAATGATGGGGTATTACGTTAATTACGCTATAATGAATAACGAGGCTTGAAATTTTCTGCGAATTTTTAAGGTTCGATTCAATGTTGATATCACTCAGTTACCGCTAATATCATGATATGACCGTGCTGGACCTGCGGGCATTCGTTGGGGGCGGCGAACTGTTAGATACCAGGCCGTCGGTAGCTATGTGCATCTTAATCTTTCCAGAGACCTTGAGCTTCTCACAGATCATATACTTCCAATAGAGATTGGACCTTTTCAAAAGACTGTTCGGATAGAAGATTTTGCTAACTCTGCTGCCGCGCTTGACATTGTTTGAACTAAACGTATACCCATAGGAAATTCATAGAATAGCATTGGTGACACCCACGCAGCTAGGTACACAAATCATGCAGCTCTATCCCTATTTCTATGGGACCCTTGATCCTTTGGGTTGAATCGTTTCCAGCCACAACGCTAGGACATTCAGAGATGTTGGGTGAATTCCAACTCCCCAGGCCCTTTGGAAAGTTGTGCAGTTGCTCGCCTTCAGATATACAAAGGTTGGTAACATTGACCCTGCATTGGCCTCTGCCATAGTGACCCGCCAACAGTTGGCGATGTGCAGAAGGCTATACGTACCCTACGCTCCGCCTGGACTGAATACTTGTTGTGGCTACCCCTAGCCCTGGTGCGACCTCACGGCTAGTGTCGGTTCGAGGTTAGGTTTGGCACGCCGTTTGTTGTGATGCTCTTGGGTGCTTCCCCACGCACCGCTAACCCCACATCCCGCATCCCCCATCCAGAATCCCTGCAGAACCACATCATCACATAACCTTCCCGTCGTCCGAGATACCGAGCCCGAATTCTCTCGAACTCGTATAACTTGAATAGTTGTCCTCCAGCAACAGCATAAGCAGCAGCTCTTGCAAATTGATATCCCTTCCGTTTCCCCCTCATATACACACCGCAATGGCTTCAACTGCTTGTATCCGAAGCTGCAGAGTCCAGAAGCAGACAGCTGTGAGTATTCCATTCTAAACTATGGAAGAGATGAGCTTGTCTGACGTGATCCTTCCCTTATAGTTCCGACCTCTTTCAATTGCATATACCAACCAACGACGAGTATCTACATCCCAGAAAGACCTGAAGCAAACCCTCAAAGAAGTCATCCCAGCCAAGCGAGAACAGCTCAAGAAGTTGAAGGCAGAACATAGCGACAAGGTGCTGGGGGAGATCAAAGTCGAAAATGCAATTGGTGGCATGCGGTATGTCCCCGCACGCTGTCACCGGACACCAATTCCTAACGTTACCGCAGTGGATTGAAGAGCATGCTCTGGGAAGGATCTGTCCTTGACGCAAACGAGGGTATTCGATTCCACGGAAAGACGATAAAGGAATGCCAGAAGATTTTGCCGAAGGGGAAGTCTGGAGAGGAGATGCTTCCCGAAGGAATGTTTTGGCTCCTGTTGACTGGCCAAGTTCCCTCAACTGAACAAGTTCGGGGGCTGAGTCGGACGCTGGCTGAGAATGCCAGATTACCGAAATTCGTCGAGCAGTTGCTAGATAATCTGCCTACAACCTTGCATCCCATGACTCAATGTACGATCCCCTCTTGCCTCTCACGATTCGGATGATTGTGCTGACGGTGCTTGGTATAAGTCGCAATTGCGGTTTCTGCTCTGAACCACGACTCCAAGTTCGCAAAATTGTATGAGCAGGGTGCTCTTTCTAAGGCAAACTACTGGGAGCCAGTCTTTGACGATTCGATCCAGCTCCTTGCGAAGCTGCCCACCATTGCCGCTAAGATCTACCAAAACACCTATATCGGTAGTGGGCCGCTACCAGAAATCGATGTAGAGCAAGATTGGTCTTACAACTATGCTGCTATGCTTGGAAAGGCCGACAATGAGGGATTTGTCGATCTTCTTCGACTCTACCTTGCCCTGCATGGTGACCACGAAGGTGGAAATGTCTCTGCACACGCCACCCATCTCGTTGGATCAGCTCTCAGTGATCCATTCCTTGCCTACTCTGCTGGCCTCCAGGGTCTTGCCGGTGCCCTCCATGGATTGGCGGCACAGGAAGTCCTCCGCTTTATCCAAGCCATGCAGAAGAAGATTGGAAGCAGCTATATGCCTCAAGACATAGAGAACTACCTTTGGGATCTCCTCAAATCGGGCCAAGTCATCCCAGGTTACGGTCATGCCGTTCTCCGCAAACCAGATCCTCGTTTCGAGGCCCTCATCGACTTTGCCAAAAGTAGAGAAAGCGTCAGGAACAGCGAAGTCTTCAAGCTCGTCGAGAAGACCAGCGAGATTGCGCCTGGCGTATTGACGGCACATGGAAAGACAAAGAACCCCCATCCCAATGTCGATTCTGCTTCCGGATGCCTCTTCCACCATTATGGCATCAACCAGGATCTGTACTATACAGTCACCTTTGGTGTAAGTCGTGGACTGGGTCCATTGGCGCAGTTGATTTGGGATAGAGCGTTAGGTCTACCAATTGAGAGACCAAAGAGTTTGAGTATGGAAGCAATTACGAAGGCGGTTGGAGCTTAGAGATGGACATGGTGGAGCATGGAGCATGGAGTCTTGCGAGCGTTGTATGAATCTTGTCAAAATACCTACTGTACTGTATTGTACCTTCCTGTCATATCACTTTTCGGAGATTGATTTTGGTAATTAAACCCTAGCCCTTCTTTTACATCTCATCTCATTCTTATGCATAGCCACCCTAAATCGACCTCATGTTCTCCCAGTTGTTACTTTAGATGTAGAACCGCGTCAGTTACGACTATCAAGAACACGGCGTGGCAAAAAAATAGAACAAACCGTACGCTACCAAATAGTGATTAATTTCCAATACGGCAGGCGCGAGCTCGGGTAATTCCGACTAACTGTGGGGTGTCAGGTTGCTGACGTTGGCAGGGAGACCACGGGCCTGACGGAATGAGTTTTGGATTAGTTATGAAGTAATGGATCTGATATCAGTATCAGGGAGATTCGTTACTAGGTACAAGACGAGAACATTCTCGAAGGGTTGTTAGGGCTAGGCTACAAGGCAGTATGAAACATTCCCGAGAAGAAACCAACAATTTAAATTATTTAAAACTCTTTATGACTTATTCGATGTCATGATAGATTCTAATTTACATACACTTCCCCTTCCATATGTACAAAAAACCCTTCAACCCAAACCCTCTATTACCAAAAAAACAACTCAAGTCATGGGTTGAACCAAGGTAACTACCAGACTCTCTGGGTATAAATACACAAAACTTGTAGAATTTTCCCCTCCAGTCCAAAAACAGATAAACCACGTTGAAAAAACAAAGTAAAGGTGATACAATAAAAATATGGTGAAACTAAAAAGATAAAACCCACCCAAAAAAAAGCCATTCAAAAGGAAGGTTGAGCAATCCTAAGAAAAACAAACACTAGTCCGTCTATCAATCGACGTTTATAGGGTCTTTGCAGCTGCCGCCTCGGCCTGCAGGATAGCCTGTGAGGTACCCTCACGCTCCTCGCGCGAGCGGAAAGTCCACTTGCCCCGCTTGAACCAGTAGACGAAGATTATCAAGAACACACCGGCGTACACGGCCGAGACGTAGTTCATTGTTCCGGGGGTGACGGGTTTGGTGTACGGCAGCGAGTACATGCCGAGGGTGAAGAGGGTCCACGCCAGCAAGACATAGTTGCAGAAATGGCCGAATCTACCGAGCCAGAAGGGGCCGTGGGGGATGTTGTCTCGGCCTTTCATGAGGAGGAGGATCACGGGGATGGCGTAGGAGATGTAGAGGAGGACGATGCAAGCGGTTACCATGCTGTTGAAAGCAGTGGTAGATCCGATGTACAACAGACCCAGGATTCCAACAATGATACAACTCATTGTGTGCGCATTGAAAGGTATCCCCATCTTGGGGTGCACCTTGACCCAGTATCGCGAGCCGGGAAGACCACGGTCACGTGCGAAGGACCAGCACAGACGAGCTTGCCATGTGTGGCAGGCAATCTGGCATCCAAGACCGGTAAAGCAGATAAGGAACTCCATGAAAGTGGCACCTGGGATGGATCCGGTGGCCTGGTAGTAAAGCTCCAAGATCGGTGTCAATGTAGGTGTGTTTACGAGTTGGTCAAGATCCGACATCGAGAAGAACATGGCGATGGAGTAGATGAAAGAGGTGACGAATCCAATTGCAACAGTTCCTATGATTGCGAAGGGAATGTTCCGCTCAGGATGCGGTACTTCTTCAGCTAGATGAGTGGCAGAATCCCTATATCGTATCAGTCCTACAATTGAGTGAAGGGTGATGCTTTCGCACTCACAAGCATGAGAACGCCCAGTTAGGATTGATAAGTCCAACAATGAAGGCGATTCCACCAGATTCCCAACCAGTGTTATTCACAAATGTTCCAAAGACGAATTTAGCGTCTTTCTTAGACGACGACTTGGCCAGTACCGCGATGGTGATTGTCACAAAGGAAACGAGTGACACAAACAGGAAGAAGTTTGCGACCCCGGGCAGAGTCTTTCCGTAGCAGTTGAAGATGTAGGCCACGAAATTAAAGATCTGGTAGACAACGAAAACCATCCATCTTTGAATAGTCCTATCAACGTCATCAGCATGAGTCTCCTACCACTACCTAAATAAACCAGTGAACGCCTACAATTCTGGATGGTTGATTTGGATCATGCCCATCAACGATGCACCAATAGACAAAGCAACACTCGCGGAAGTAAAAATGCTACCTGCATAACCAACAAAACCCGTAGTATACGCCAAAAAGTTTGACCACTCAGGCGGGGCCAATACGCTTGCCCAGAAGTATTGTCCACCAGAGTTAGGCATCGCCGAGACCAATTCAGCCAGAGAGACAGCTACACATCCGTTGATAAGCGTGAAAATGATGATGCCGTACACGGTGACAATCGGACCTCCGGAGTTGATACCGGTGACCAAGGACGCTGAGATACCGAACCAGGAGTTGGTGAGCGCGAAACAGATACCCAATAACGACCATTTGCTGAAATTTCTCTCTAGATCTTGGGCATAGCCCATCTCTACAGTCATGGGATGATCACCGTTAGCATCAATCGAAACTGAGCCATTGCCATCAATTCGCCGAGACGATGCAATCAATTGCTCGCAACGGCAGAAACTCAAATGCTATGGCAAGCCATCGATTGGAACGCGCAAAACATTCATGAATACACGAGATCAAACGGGACAACGAATATCACGCGACGAAACCGTCTACTGCTCTGCTCGATAACTGAGGCGGGAGTGGGGCACGACGGATTGCGGGGGCGGAGAAAAAGGGTTAAACCAACCTGCCAGTTTAGCTGCATCTACGTCGATCGATGTCAAATCTTGGTCATATTCGCCATATGGAGGCTTCTTCTTGTCCTTCTCCACATCTAGCTGAGGCTGGTTCTCCATAATGTCGGGTCCGGGCACGAATACCAAGTTACAAAAGCGCGGCGGATACTCTAGTTCAGAGTTGTCGGAGTAAGAGACTGTAATGCGGTGGTCCCCGAGAGTGTTGCGTGCCTCTATTGATGGCGGGGTGTTGGATGAGCACGGGCAGACAGTACGGGCAGGGCAGATAAACAACTTTGTCGCAACAGATTCGAGGAGGAGGTTTAATGCTGTGAACCCAAAGTTCGGAAGCAACCGCAGATGAATTTTTTCTCCGCAGTGGGGCGGAAAGCCTCGTTTAATAACTCCAGCCGGCGTTGGTACGGCCAATCAGCGCTATAAATTTTCTACAGAGAAAGTCCTACGCGAGTTGGGATCCCTTGTAGGTGCTGGGCGATTTGCAGAACCTTGTTTAATTACTTACCTGGGTAGTCCATACGGTGGCTATCAATCTACGCTAACGGCAGCTACTCGACGACCCGCGTCTTCCTGGTACAGTAGGTGGTACAGCAGGTGTTTATCATGCACGCAAGGAGATACGAACTTGCAGATGTATCGGCTCTACTGCTGGCCACATGGCAAGATCAGTTGAACTATTCATCTTTTGGAACTGGCCCCGAAGCGGTGAAGCCGGCCAGCCTGATATCGACATCTTCAGCGGTACTCACCCGCATATGCACCCCAGCACAATCGATGTCTTCTCTCAATCACTATCTATTTGTTAGAGATTCACAGTATCAACTTTTGCATACCGACTAACATCTTATAAGGATGGTGGGTGGAAATTTTCAGCGATAAGTGGTTAGACACGGAAAACCGTTCTCCAAAACTCTGGATAAACTTCAGAGTATGTGTCTTTTCACGAGTCCCCTTGGCGCTCTAAAACACCGACCTGCAAAGCCTGATGAAGGTCATTCAAGCCTTTTACTCTACTTATAGGAAGGATCTGGCCATATTGTTGTTTAATCATACTATATTCACTCTATCCAGAGTATGACAGTTCCCATAGACCCCTTCCCCCTCTAGATGACCGTGGAGATCCCAATCCTCTACCCTTACTCCTCAAGGATCTGGCCTTATAGCCTTGTCATAACGGATCATGATATCCAGGGTTAGGGTAACAGGAGTGGTACAATCGTCAGTTGCAGGGCCTGTAATCACATCAATTCCTGCCAGACTGGATAGGATGAATTTAGAGTTGATATATATAGCCTTCCACTACCTTATATTGGGATGAGTTCGTAAATACCCCATGCGAACCTAAGAAGCAGGAATCCCCCAGCATAACGACTCAACGATAACTTCTTCAAACTTTACTGACCTACAACCAACTCCAACTCCACACAGCACAAACATTGGCAATATTCTTCATCACCCGATCGAGCCTTAGGAGATCGTTTTCTTCTCTCACCTCTGAATTCATTATAAACTTCCTTCAGTGAGGTACTTCTTGTCTTTGAAGATTGATCCAATAATGATCATATGTTCTTATGCTCTGCATCGATTATTAGTCGGAGCTGATCCCCACAAGTACCACCCAGATGCGTTGGTGCCAGACAAAAAGGCGCCTGTTCTTGAGCGGGGCAATGTGGCGGCGGTGATGTGGGGAAAAAACGACTTGACGCTGACGAAGTTTCAATGGGTGTGGTTGAAGTTTTCACTGACTGGCTAGAAATTCATGATTACAGCGAAACGGAACATTGCAGGTTAAAGAAGGGGTGATTGGCGGCGTTTAGTACTGGTGAATATGACAATGAGTCGTTGCAGGTCGAGGAACTCGGCGTGAATTTTATGTACATTAAGGGGAAGGTATTCTCTCCCTCGCCTCATTTACTCCTGGGTATGTTGACCACTGTAGATGCTTATAGTCATGAGCTTGTTTCAAACGGTCGGCCGACTACAGCGCTCCTGTCATTGTCGGTCAGGACGAAGACATCATAGGGAAACGACGTACTTCGAAGCAGCTCATCCGTAAAGAAAATGCTGGACGGAGACAGACAGTTCTTTGGCAAGCGGCGTCTGATTCGCATCAGTGTGTTCCCAAGCTGACAGATCGGTCCGATATGGCTTTTACCAGGCTAATCTATATCAAGGCGGCTTTTTATATTGGCTTATAGATCTATGGGAACTTATCTGTCCGTTCTGCAGATATGTGGCAGTTTTCGTCACTGTGCAGCCCAAGGAGGAATTCGCTGTGGGCTTCATACCCACTGGTAGGCACTTTTAGGCTCTAGATATCTCTTGACGCTTACCGACACTCGAAAACATCTACAGAGCGCCCAGCACCTATCCTACCCTGGTGGAGGTGATTGAATCGAGCCAGGGAGTACATGAATCAGAAATGTTAATGTCAATGAATTAGGAAATCTAGTTTATTTCTTGCGGGGACTAAGTATCAAATTAGTGTCAGATGCCCCCAAATGTCTCAGCAGGCTTCACCGGCGCTTGCGGATATGCTGTTAATAGTGTGGGCCAGGTGAGCATTAGCCGGCGCCCGGATAACTGCGGATTTTTTAGCTAGACGCCCGGTCGCCGGTGGTATTTCAAATCACCTCAGGGCATAGAATAGTGAGCAGCATTAAAGCAGCACAATTCAATGGAACAATGCCTAGAATGCAATGAGGATATTGGCGGTCATTCAGTAAATATGTGGGAAAAATAAGGAAGTTGCTACATGGGTTGTTAATGTAGAAGGTTTTTGGCTCGAAGAGCAGTGCGGACACCCACAGCACTTTCTAGAATTGGAAGAGAGTAACAGATCCCATGGAAAGAGCGTCAGAAGCGGGCTACAAACAATTCGTAATAGAGAAAAGAGCTTCAAAAAGATGGAAGGGCTGATGTCATCCTTGCGTGGGGGAATCATACATGGGGATCGGGGTTTGAAGACTGGATGAATTACAGGCTGTGTGAAGTTCCCCCTTACCTAGGTATTATTATTGTTTGGGTTAAAGAAGATTCGTGTGGTAGCTACTATATCGTGACGCACCAGAATATCTCATAGTTACGGATTGAACGACCACGAGATTCTGCTTAATCCCGTAGATAACCCCCTTCTAAAAGTTCTTTAACACGTCCATCATACCAAAATCGTCCAGGACGTAGCGAAGTACCTCCTGGTGATATTGTTTTTGGCTGATCTTCGGCGAGTGGGATTCTGATGGCATCAGACGCACAATAACGCACAATAAGCTGCAGGCCTCGCTATGACAATCCCGGCAGGTTGGACTAACCAACGATGCAGGCGTTTGAGTGGCAATGCAGGTGCCACCGATCAGGTATATTTTGGTTGCTACTGGATACATGATTACATATCTAGCTCACTGGCAATCTAGTTAGCGCAGATCGTTGTCGTCTCCAATTAGGTATTAATAGCCTGGAAATTTGTTTATCAGGCAAGTTTCTAGGAGAATTCTCATGCTTAGGTCGTAGAGTTGAATAGATGCACGGGAAAATAGAAATTCCTTCAATTATTGAAGTTTCTCACGCAGAGAACCACACACAAGCCATGCGAATTCACAACCCGGGTTTGATCCTGCCCAGTAGTTAGATCGAAGAAGACGAACTAAAAACCGACATCAAACCCCGCCAAAAATGTGCCCGCACGTATGCATGGGCAGATCAAGAGATCTGCTCTATATATCTCTTATCTCGTTTAGCGCTGTATATCCCCGGAAGATGTCATTTTTGATTTACGCGGCCGGCAGCATTCTCTAAGGCGGTCTGATATCTGGAGGCGTAAGCGTCGAATTGCCTCGCGTATACATAGGGCCAGTGCAGTGGGACCTATACGCGGATTCTGGCATAGTTGGCCGCCACCACAATGAAACAGCAAAGTGCCCGTCGCGTCTGTACATGCCGATCCGCCTGAACTGATTGCGTTGACGCAACTCCAGAATCATGTATCGACCCGTGTAGCAAGAACTAAAGTACGAAAGCATCAATGTCTCGCAAATGATACAGAATCACGCCTATCTACCCCTGGGGAGAGACATAGGTACATACAAAAATAAACTACTTCCGCTAGAGCATTTTATACCTTGGTGACAGCACGACGAAGATCCTCGAGACAATCTTGAACTTTGTTTCATGATATCGTTGTCTTTTGTTGATAGAGCTTGAGATCTCAAAGCTAATCGAATTCCAACTCAACTCCAGCCCTGAGACCCCTTGTGATGTGATGAATGCCATTCATACCCGAGCTGTCAAATTTGCCCTCCACGAACTTAATATAACAGTTCTTTGTGTTCGCTGTAGGGTAGCTGCGCTGTCCAGATCGATCGATCAAAATGACATTCGCATGCGCAGGAGGCCATTTCCACAAGGTGTCGAAGACACGCTACATCTAGGCGATCTGCGTATTGTCAACACGTGAGTGCATCTCGCGAAGTCATGAGTGAATTCAGCACTGCAAGTTACATCTGATTATACCCGAGACATTGTGACAAAACTCCGACATATCAGCTTTAATATTTGACGTGGGTTAGCCATAGCCTGGTTAAGCCAACCACCACATCCGAATATCATTTCAAGTCGAGGCTTCAAATGGAGTCATACGATGACTACAACGAACCCGCCGTGATGCCACAGTGAATACCCGGCTGAAGGATTGTAGGTTCATTCGACATACTGCAACATCCCGTTTGAGTAGTTTGAAGCCCATGATACAAATCGCACGCAGATTTCCCGCTGAGGTTGATGACGAGTCAGAAGAGCAGAGGAAAGCTAGTGCAACAGGCGAAGAAGGATTGCTTCAAGTGTCGGTAACCGATATAGCGCGAAGCTGCCGTTCCGTAGGAGAGCCACAGCCAATAGAAGGCTCATGCCAGCCAAAACACGTTTTGACGAACGCAGCCATCTTCCTGTAGTTGAACGGTACCTCGCTTGACGGCCGCTGAGGTGCGTTTCCGTTTGTGGGACGTAAATGAAGCGTCGTCGCATAAGAGATAGCCTGGATATCATTATACTTAGACTTGCATTTTCAGCTGTTCTGCGCCTGTGTTAGTTTTGAGATGGTTGATCATGGAGATGCTATTTCTGCTGAGCCTACTCAGCCCTATAGTAGGGAGCCAATGATTGCTCGGGTCGGCCGGTGGTATGAATTCATCCGTCGGGGTTTGCTGCTCGGCGAGCTATTCTTCTGTGGCAGTGATAGGATTTGTTGAAACTCGTGTCGATGGAATCAGCGGAACGTCGTTGCTGGGTCTCTCGGCGACCTGCTCGGTTCCGAGAGAGAAACGCGCTAGCAACTACGTTACATCCTGAAGTCGCTTGTCCCGTTTTCGCGCCACACCAGATATCGGGTCCCGCAAGAAGGATTCCCTACCAAAATAGTTCCTAACAACGTATAGATGAATGGGTCGCTCGGTTCCAGCCTTGTCATCGCCAGACGTGGGATTTACATTGCCTCAAAGTTTGCCACTTCGTCTGACCGCTGCATACACGACAGCAGGTTTGCCGAAGGGAAGCGTTAGAAAGGCGGTGGTTCGTAGCGCTTGCAGATTCCGTATGGAGTCGATTCTGCAGAGATTCGATGAGAATTTTCTTTCCTGCTTCTCTGCATCGACCTATGACCCGGTTAGTGGCTAAGGAAAACCAGCGTCAAGAATTCTATCCAAACATGCAATATAAATATCAAATACACAAATACTGCTACAGCCTCTCGGAATTGAGTTCTCCCGCATCTTGGATTTGGCTGTGTCGCTCCTCCTGATGAGTTAGCTTCTAGTAACGGACAATAGTCGGAATTCAAGAGCTGAACCAATTCATACTTCTGCTCATTGACTGAAACTCATTGATTCAAAGTAGACTCGGTTCTTGTTGGCCTCCCTATTATAAAGTACCTATCGCACTTTCTCCTTGCTGGGTGGCTTTTGTTTTCATCATGAGGCTTCGTGAGATCACTCCTGGAATAAGTATACATTCATAGCAACCAATAAAAACTATCTCGCCGGGATGCTCGCTAGTGCGATATTTATTTGACTTATAGATGAGGCTGTACAGTTTCCTATGATCTAGATACTAAGCCCATCTCTAAAATACAAGCGCATATGCAGAGTTGGAGAGGGAGCAGGATGCATCCTGTGATGTCGACTCCACTACCAATTTGTATCACATCAGCCGGAGAAATTCAAGTTGGTATAAAGCATTGGATCCTTTGGAATGATAGAAGTGCTACACATGCCCCTTCGCCCCATAACCGGAGCCTCCTGTTCACGATACTAAGTAATCAACTTCGGCCTAACATCTAATCAAGTTGTCTTGACAAATGAGTAACTGAGATATACCTCTCCTCCTATGTAGCTTTACAACCAGTCGTTGAAGCTCTTGACAGACATCATCAACCCCAAAACTGATCGATTTCTGCAGCTTGGGTCCCAAGACGTCTCCACTTTTGGACAATCAATTCTTCAACAGCCAGTCAAAAAAAGGCAGTGCAACACCAAGCTCGCACATAGCCGACTAAGATTCTCCGCAGAAGAATTGAGCTATTAGTTGTATCCCTAGTTACTGTCTGGTGGTGACCCCCGCGCTCGGCCGTCCTAGATCCTACCGAGAGCTCCCCTGTATCCTCTTCTTCACAGCCCCGGCTATTCTGGCTTTGATACGGATATCAGCTTTCGTTGAGCTCTCGATCATAGAGTGGCATAGTTCTACACTCATTATCTCAGCCAACCCGCAGCTCGTTCTCAGATATAGCCGGCTAGACGCATCATTCACTTGTTCTCTCACATCTTGTGGCGTCCGGAGTTGTCAACGTTCACCACACCACATCACACCACCTCCCGGCCCACCAGCGATCGAATTCGAGCGAGACACTACAGGTTGAAGATTAGGTTTTGCTCATCGTGTTTCTCCTTGGTTGCTTCTTTGTACTCAAAACAGCGTTCATCGGGTGATTAGCAATCGGAGGTCATCTCGCACGGCGCACGGTGGCATTATCGTCATTGGTTTGAAGAACTAGGTGTAATTGCAGACTTAGCGTCACACACCATTTACGGAGGCAAGATAGAATACAGATAGGGCCCCGTCATTGACCCGGCATTTCACATTTCATACATCGTCGGTTCTCATTAAACGAATTCACCTCAAGATACTTACTACTGGATTTTATTGCCACCGACAAACGACAACAACGGTATCGCTAAAAGGTTTATGGACGCTATTTCTATATCAACATCTCCTACGAACGCTACGTTTGGACACGGAATTAGCTCGAAAGCAGGAATGAAGGTCGGCAGAGCTGGGGTTGATAATTCCAGTCCAGCGACTAAACCGAAACAATCGAAGAGCAGAAATGGTGAGCCGATTGCATATTTCTTGTTTGTTCGGTAGCATCTACAGACACCCATAAAATCAGCCTTTATATACTGATGAATTATTTATGATATAGGATGCGTTACATGCAAGGCTAAACGGTTAAAGTGTGATGAAACAAAACCAACTTGCCAGCAGTGTATTTTTTCCGTGATCCAATTTAGAGTTTCTATGTACATGAATACTCACGTAAAACCCAAACAGGTCAGAAGAGAAGTGTTGCTTGTGGAGGATATAAAAAGGACTTTAAATGGAGACCATTCGAGGAGTCAACCATAGCCGGGAAAGGGCTAAAGCCTTCAAAAAAAGGTGGATTCTCCAGATCTTACTATTATTTACTGATCATGACTAACTCTGACTATAGGTGTAGGAGTTCAGAAGCCAAAGAAGGCAACATCACCTCCTCGATCAAGTCCAAGGATAGCCAATGATCGGTATGATATACCAAACTCTCATATCTCATTCGGACAAAACCTCCCTATGCAGCACACGCCAATGCTTGGAGACGGTTTCCCTCTGGATCCAATATACATCATCCCTAATGGATCCCTACGCCAACCCCCTACACCGCCACAAACAACAGCACTACAAATAAATGATGACGAGGTTTTCGGCCATGGAAATCCGACTTTTTCGAGGAGCGAAAATTCACCAAGATTAGCTGATATAACTGCACCAAATATGGAGATCACGAGAAGTGGATCAGTGGACACATTTCAGGAGTTGTTGGACTTTGCGACAAAGCAACCGGGACTCTACGATCCCCAAGAAACGATGCAGGAACATACAACTACGTCAGAAGTGGGGGAGGATGAGATCGAGGAAATTCTCAGAACAAGCCCCCCAAGCCAGAGCAGCTGGATCTCTTCTCCAACGCCTTCAACAGTGTCGTCAGGTTCCTCGGATTCTCACTCCTCGATGGAGCAATTGATCAGCGTACATGATATATTCAGGCGGCCGACAGTCGCAGCGAATTCTCCAGAGGTACTATTGTCTTTTTTTGACAAGAACACCTGTGGAATCATGTCAGTGAAGGATGGACCGACGGAGAACCCTTGGAGAACGCTCATCTGGCCACTAGCCCGCGATTCTCAAGCGCTTTACCATGCGATTTCGTCAATGACAGCATTCCACATGTGTCGAGAGCGGCCGCAGCTGCGGGTTGAAGGGATGGAACACATGCGTAAATCAATTCGGTTCCTTGCCCAAGGACTGTCGCACGGAAATATCCGCGATGATGCCGCATTGGGGACGACACTGGTTCTGGCATTCTCGGAAGCATTCGACACGCACATTTCCACCGGAATCGAGCACCTTCGGGGAGCAAGAGTGCTGCTCAATCAAGCGTTAGCCAAGTTTTCCCCGCAGAGCGTCCCTACGGAGGAATTTCGAAGGCTGCAGTTTCTGTACAATGTTTGGGTGTATCTGGATGTCCTCGCGCGACTTACGTCAGATAGCGATGAAAGCAATAGCATCAGCCCAACGATGTCCTATGCACCACTCCTACCATCGTCCGAGATTGATCCATTGCTCGGGTGTGCTGCTACGCTCTTTCCGTTGATTGGACAAGCGGCGCGTCTGGTACAAAGGGTTCGAAAGTCGGAAAGGAACTCTGTGGGGGTTATCTCTGCCGCGATGGGTCTCAAGACGGCCTTAGAAACGTGGCAGGTTGAAGAGAACTACTGCCCAATCGAAGATCCATCTAGTGATGTGAGGCACTGCATGAAGACAGCCGAAGCTTATCGTTGGGCGACACTTTTGTACCTCCACCAAGCTGTTCCAGAACTTCCACCAGTCCCCGCGCATGAGCTTGCCGAAAAGGTAATGAGACTCATTGCCTCTATTCCAGAGAGTTCTCGCAGCTGTATTGTTCACATATACCCCTTGCTTGCGGCAGGCTGCGAAGCCATTGGAGATGAAGAGCGTAACTGGGTCAAAAGCCGATGGGAAGGGATGGTGAGCCGAATGTGGATTGGTAATGTCGATAAGGCGTGGCAAGTTGTCAAAGAAGTGTGGTATCGCCGTGACAGATTTCTGTCGCGGCAGACCCCGTCGTCGAGAATGGCTCCGTTTTCGGCACCGGGTTCGAGGTATGGATCGCCTCCGCGAGAGTTTGAGTCTCAACACAAAAGGAAACGCTTTGACTCCAGCGATATCGATGACATACTCACGTTAGATTCTTCTGTCTATGAGAGTGACTTCAATAGCCCCGGGAGACGGGCACTGCTCAACCCCACCGCGGGACGCCCACAGCTGGAGCTACAAGGAAAGAGAAGCTGTGCGTCAGATGTCTTACAGGAGCACAGAAAGGGGGATTTCGAGTATGAGGTGTCAATCAAAGGAAGGCTACACTGGCTAGGTGTAATGAAAGATTGGCGGTGGGAAGGTATGTACAAACTAGTCTTTTGGAAGATCGTTCCGTCCATCCGTCCGTTGTACTGACATGTCATTAGTGCTGTTGGGTTGATGTTTTTCTGTCTTCGGTGGTGAAAATGGTGCGTTTCACTGTCTCGTATTTGCGGGGATTTTTGCTGTTGGATATCCGGTATATGGCGTTGAAGAAAATGTGTGACATCTCTTTTGAAGCTATTTATTTGGTCATGCGGGGAATGGTAGGATGTAAGCGCAATTTTTGGCTTGTTTACTGGTTGTATTGGTATAGGTATCGGTTACTGCTTGGACTTTTTCTGGGTTGCAAAAAATCTTTGTTTGTGGTGTGTATATCAAACGATGAAGCCCGGTTGGCTGGTGTTCGTTATTATCGTTTAAACCAAGTCGTGAAACCACAGGAAGAAAAATCGATCTCATCACATCGATCGATGGTGCACTGGTGTCGGGAGCTACTGGATCTTGATTAGCAAGTTGATCAATACATTCGAGAGTTCTGAAACTGGAACCAATTAACTTTCCATGAGATTTCGATGACGCTTCGCGGCGGGGTTGTAACACGCATACTCACATACATATCTCTACTGATTGAGCAGAGAGACTTGACACGAACAAAAAACCAGGTTTTTTTCTGGAGTTGTAAGCCTATATAGCTGTAATGTACCCCCCAATTGATCAGCAATCACAAATGCTCTCTCTCGTATGTACTCCACACACGTACATATACAACACAGACCTCCTTCTTAACTCTACAAGGCAAGGGGAGGATTCGATGGCTTTCATAAGGATAGCTTTGTGATGTTTGGTGTGGTGGGAGGGAAAGTTTTGCCGCTTTGGGTGTGCCTATCCATTACCTCACTATCGATTCCGCCTTGCGCCGCTAATGTGTGCGGGAGATCCTGCGGGGGGAATTAAGCCACGACCATGACTACCATGGCTGGTAGTAGACCGTGAAGACAACCACCCGTCGTCTCCCCCAAACACGACGGGTGGAAAACATCCAGCGGACATCCGCAATGTAAGTTCAGTGTTATAAAAACCCCCTTCTTGCCGTAGACATTGAGGAAAATAGAAACGCTTCAACTACAAATCTATCCACTAAATAAACAACCGACAAAATGCCAGGAATGCACTACCACACTCGCGCGCAATCCACCTTCAAGCCCGCGCAGATCCCCAGCACGGGAAATGCTTACCTGCAAGATATATACTCTAGACACCCCTCCCCTCTGCACCCCCACTAAGGCTGCTGCTAACACCTAACAGCGACAAGCCTGATCCCGAGAAACCGATATCGGCGGGGTTCTACCGGCTCGAAAAAGGTGAGCCGTTGGTGTATACGTACACGTGCCACGAGATGAAGGTCTATTTATTTGCCTGTTTGAAAGCCTCGGAGGGTGGGGATTGACAGTTGGTTATAGATAATAGTTGAAGGCGAGCACCAGATTTCTGACGAGAGCGGGCTGTTGGTTACTGCGAAGCCTGGGGATGTTTTCTTGTTCGATACGGTCCTATGACGGTGAAGCGGATGAAGGGATTGGCTAATTAGGAGTAGAGAAGGGTGCTACTATCACCTTTCACTACGCCAGACTATATATGGGTTGGCGTTTTATTGTGGACAGCGGGCGAAGGATGGTGCTTAGGTTTATTAGTTGGATCAAGTGAAATAAATATTGGACCCCCGTATGAGTTGAAGCGATTGTGATGATAGAGACGCAGAATATCTATTGGTACCACACACCATTATCCCATCCAAACTCCATCGTTGATATCCTAAGAAACAAAGCAGCACGAGGGGACGAGGCAACAGTAAGCAAATGAACCATCACCACAAATCCACCCCATAATCGATCAAACAAACCAAAACGAAGAAGTCGCCGCCGCTGTAGTGTTTCATTTCATCTAGACCGTCTCAATATACCTTTTCACTTCCCAATCCGTTACCGCCTGCTCCCAAAGCCTGATCTCATGCATCCTTGTACCCGCAAAATGGTCCACAAACGCATCGCCAAACACCTCCCTCGCCACACTCCCCTTCTCCACCATCTTACTCACCGCATCCCCCAAGTTCTTCGCCAACCTTTCACCATCTCCGGTTTCTTCACCTTTACCCAATGGCGGGACCGTCAACTTCAGCTTCTTCTCGACACCGCGTAAACCACAGCCCAAGATCGCGGCAAGAACATAGTGGGGATTCGCGTCAGCTCCGCACGTTCGAATCTCAAACCTAGTAGCCTTCGGCGACGCAGTCGGGGGAGAGATGAGTCTGATACTGGCAGCTCTGTGTTCCAGGCCCCAAGAGATAGTAACAGGCGCCCAAAAGTTCTCCACCAGGCGTTTATACGAGTTGATCGTAGGGGCTAAAATCGGCATGATGGATGGTAGGCCATCCAGGATTCCGGCAAGAAAGTGCTCGCCCACATCGGAGACGTACGCAAGATCAGCATATGAAGGACTAGGGCTCTTTTCACCCCGAGCGAAGATATTTGCTCCCGTATTGGCATCGGCTAGTGATATATGCATGTGCCCACTGTTCCCGGGAAACCTTTCGACGGGCTTGGCCATGAAGCAGGGCGTGATCCCATGGTTTGATCCGAGAGCTTTGACTACGTATTTGAAGAGACTGGCACGGTCTGCCATGCCAGTGATGGGACCGTATTCGAGAGCGGCTTCGTAAACACCGGGACCGGACTCAGTGTGCCACCCCTCTAAGTCGACGTTGAATTTCTTGCCTATCGGTTACAGATAGGGTTGTTAGCCACGTAGACAGAATTCAATAGGGAAGCCTAACAAGCGTCAAAGACTCCATAATAAAATTCTTGATTCTGTACAGGTCTAGTAACAGAATATCCAAACATCCCCGGCGTGATATGTTCCAAATCCTGGCCCTTGTTTGAACCCAGCGACTTAGGAGTCTCCCTGAAATTATAAAATTCATACTCGGCACCAGCGAGCGCAGTCCACCCGGGATCTTCGAGCTTCTTCGTCATGGTTGCTAATAGACCCCTCGGGCATGGCGCGATCGGCTCCTCTGTCACGGGATCAAAAAACGAGACCAGAAAAAAGGGTATCCCGTCTTTTGTATTCCGGTCTTCTTCCCAGGGTATACGGCGGAAGGAAGAAATATCGATTTTCGCAAGGATATCTCGGTATCCATTTTTGGCGTTGGAAACGGAGAGCTCCTGGAAGTAGGTGCGGTCATGCATGTCCCATCCAAATACGACGGAGCAGAAACCAAAGCCAGATTCCAAGACGGAGAGGAACTTCTTTTTGGAGATTATTTTGCCTTGAGGGGGAGTTTTAGTGGAACAGATTTAGACCGGAATGTATGGGTGCATACCTCGGAGCATGCCGTCAGCATCGATTCCTGCCAGCTTCACTTTATCGTCATTCTGCAGAGCCGCAGTGATGTCCTTGATTGTTATAGACATTGCGGGGGGAATTTGCAGATGTTGACTGTTAACCAGAGGCTGCAGTGGTTGTTCGTGGGAGGGAGAAGTCTGTTTGGCCTGTTGAAAGAAACAGCAAGTTGAGCGGCTCGATGTGCCGCTGCCGGTGGCTGCGGGGTGCTAGAATAAGATGACTTCGATGGTAGGCCTCGGGTGAACGAGCGAAGCTTATCGGATTGCGGCTTCAGGCACCCCTGCCCTGCTGTGCTCTTGAATCGCCAAGCAGCCGGCGGCTCCTGCATGGCGGATCCCTCAGAAAGTCCCTCTGTTATCAAGAGTCGCCCAACCTAACCCTAATCCAATCCCCACTACGGTCCGATGCTCTCCGCTATGCTCCTCGTGTTCTATCGTCTCCCATATCCTTCGACCACCAATCCATCTCCATCCCACTCCCCGCCAAACCTCAGCTTTCAACAAGTAGCCCAATATTGCACTCATCACAATCACCATGGGCCGTCTTTCGGGCAAGAACTGCATCATCACCGGCGCTGCCGGAGCAATTGGTCTCGAAACCTCCATCCTCTTTGCCCAGGAAGGTGCCAATGTCCTGATGGGCGATATCAACAAGGAGCAGCTCGATAAGGCCCTCCAGACCGTTGCCAAGTTTGCGCCGGACGCAAAGCTAGCATCTTTCGTACGCCTTTTCCTGCCTGCCGGCTCGTTCGCTGGCTGGCTGGCTGGCTGGCTGGCTAGCTGATAACCCCATTGGGGAAGTTATATAGGTCTGCGATGTCTCGAAAGAGGAGCAGGTCGAGAAGATGGTGACCGAAGTCGACGCATGGGGAGGTCTTGATGTCATTTTCAACAATGCCGGTATCATGCACGCAAAGGTGTGTATACGAGTCTACTCCCCGTTACTCCGCAAGCTGACTGGGCGTTAGGATGATGATGCGGTTAACACCCCCGAGGCAATCTGGGATCTTACGCACAACATTAACGTGAAAGGAGCCTGGTTCGGCTGCAAGCATGCAGTGCTCTCGTTCCGCAGACATGGCAAAAAGAAGGCGTCGGTGATCAACACGGCTTCAGTTGTGGCGCTTGTCGGTTCCGCAACTCCACAGCTCGCCTACACCGCCTCCAAGGGTGCTGTGCTGGCTCTTACTCGCGAGTTGGCCATCGTCCACGCACGCGAGGGCTTCCGGTTCAATAATCTCTGCCCCGCTCCTCTCAACACCCCCTTGCTACAGGATTGGCTCGGTGACGATGTCGAAAAGCGTCATCGCCGCGAGATCCACTTTCCGAGTGGTAGGTTTGGCGAGGCCATTGAGCAGGCTCATATGGTTGTTTTCCTGGCTTCCGATGATGCCAGCTTTGTTACTGGACAAGAGATGGTTGTGGACGGTGGAATGACTAAGGTAACATATTTCCCGGTTCACAAATGCATATAATAGAACAGTGTTAACGAGTACTCAGGCATATGTCACCCCGGAGGGGCCACCACAAGAAGCACCCAAGAACAATGCATTCGTCCAGAACCACCACGGACCGTAGATGTCAGTAAACCACGGGTTGTCCTCTGAGAGTCTCGATAAACGTTGTGATTGATAATATACTATGTATGCTACATTATCTGTTAAAATAGATAGACAAGAAAGTAATCAGATAGAGAGAATGCAAGTCAACATGTGTCCTCGTGGCGAGCCAGATCCCGTGAATCGTCTCATAGTAGCTTCTCTTCAATAGATAAATACAAATTTTGGCTTTTACTCTAACATGGCGAGGGAAAGAAAAAATAGTGTATATAATCTAGTATAAACTCCACATGACCAAACATTACCTAGTGCGCTAGTAAAGAGACAAAAACGCTTACGACTCAGTCACGTACAAATCAACATATTCATCAACGGTGAGCTTCTGCAATTTCTCCAAGTTCTCGCTGGCAGCGTAAATCTTGGCCATCCGCTCCTCTCCGAGTCTGCCGGTCAAGTGACGCTTGAACTTCTCGATCAGTAGGGGGATTCCCTCCTCACGCCTGAATTTGTGGCCGACGGGGTACTCCACTGCAACCTCATCCATCACAGTGCCGTCATTCAAGGTGATTTGGATGGCGTTTCCGATGGAACGCTTCTCTGGGTCATGGTACATGAGGGAATAGGTCTTGTCTTCAACGCAGGTCATCTTCTCGCGCAGGGCATCGATGCGAGGGTCCGCAGCGACCAAGTCGTTGTAGTCAGTAGCGGTGAGGCGGCCGAAGATGAGGGGAACCGCAACCATGTATTGGATGCAGTGGTCACGGTCGGCATAGTTGTTCAGAGGTCCCTTCTTGTCGATGATACGGATGGCGGCTTCCTGGGTGCGGATGCGGATTGAAGCGATATCGTCCGAAGTCTTACCGATCTTCTTAAGCACCGAGTGCAGAGTCATGGCAGCTTCGCAGGCAGTCTGACTATGGAACTCGGCGGGAAAAGAGATTTTGAAGAGGACGTTCTCCATAACGTAGCTGCCGTACGGTCTCTGGAACTTGAATTCATTTCCGTTGAAGAGGACATCATAGAAGCCCCAGATCTTTGTAGTAAGAACGGAAGGAATACCCTGGACTCCGCCGTTCTTGACGATAAGAGCCAAATTGACAGCGCGAGAACAGGCATCACCTGCGGCCCAGGACTTGCGGGACATGGTGTTGGGGGCGTGGCGGTAAGTACGGAGAGATTGACCATCAACCCAAGCTTGAGAAACGGCATCTACAGTCTGCTCGCGAGTCAAACCAAGCAGCTTGGAGACAACAGCAGTGGTCGCGACCTTGACGAGCACGATGTGGTCAAGACCAACACGGTTGAAGGAGTTCTCAAGTGCGAGACCTCCCTGGATCTCGTGAGCTTTAATCATGGCCTCAAGGACATCCTTAATGGTAGGTGAGAGCTTTCCGTTGGCCTTGTTGGTGCGCGCGAGCCAGTCGGCGACAGCAAGGATACCACCCAAGTTATCGGACGGATGACCCCACTCAGCAGCGAGCCAGCAGTCGTTGTAGTCGAGCCAGCGGATGGCAGTGCCGATGTTGAAGGCACCTCGGATCGGGTCGAGCTGGTATGGAGTTCCAGGAACACGGGTACCATTAGGAACGACAGTTCCTAGGGATGGCTGTTATATCACCTGAGTATTCAAATCTGAGAAAAGGGAAAATACCTTCAATGACTGGTCCAAGGAGTTTGGCGCATTGCTCAAAGTTCAATGCCTCGAGTCCACATCCAAGGGTGTCAATAAGACAGAGGCGAGCGGTTTCCCACTATAATCAATATCAGCTAGAACTTACCTTGAAATTCCACCGAACCTAATGCCAATGCCCAATAAAGTGGCTGGGCCGGTCTATGCAGTAACAAGAAGTCTTACCGCCAAAGGAGAGGTAATCCCGTAGTCGTGAACATAGTCCGCAATATCCTGCACAACCTTATCCACTGCGGGTTTTGAGTTGTCGGCCGCGGGAGCGGGAATAGCGTGTGCACTCATTGTAGTTGAGAAGCTTCGGACACCAAAAGGAGATCTTGCAGACTTATTTGCTGGAACCCTGGAGGCTGGAGAAGCGGTAGGAGCTGGGGGTGGTGTCTGAAAAGAGCGAAGGAGTGCGGCTGATCGTTGGGCAACAATGCTGTTGCTGCAGCTGCGAGCAAGAGTAGATCTGGTAAGAGGACGTGTAAGCATGATGAGGATGGACTGGTGGCGTATAATTACTGGAGTTCTAGGCGTGAAGAAGGGGGGTTGAGCAGGAGGATACACAGTTCTTTGTTCCGGCGACAACCGCCCCACACCCGAGGAAGGATCAGCGGAAATCCTCACAATGTACCTACAGTGCTCTGCTGTTCATATGCGTAAACAGATATGATATTTAACATCTAATATATTGATCGTTGTGTTCAAGTGACAATCAACTATTCTACGTACATCTCCAGCGATTCATGGGTTAGGGCTTTGGCTGCCAGAGTCAGGTACGGCATGTGATGCTCGCTTTGGAAACTAGACCCAAGGGAGGATGGCACAGAATTACCTACCATCAAAACACACGGAACGAAACGACCCGCAACAACCATAAAGGAGGTCTAGTTAAGCCATCCCAGTATATCATCTGGTCTTCCTCGCTCATAATTCATCATTCGATTCTTTCATTCCCTGTGAGTCAACAATCTAGTTACTGGGGCTGCGCTGGCGCTTAGTCAAAAGGTCTTAAGGGTAACTGTAAAGTAGGGCAAACCGGTGTACAAAACATAATGCTGGATAGATGTGAAAGCAACTGCGCCATCTCCCATTCCACAGGCTTCCCTCATCTCCAGTCACCTCCCTCATTTCCAGTAGCCAGTATTAGCAATGGTCCCTCGGTCCGGTCCAGGACCGCCACATGAAAAACGGTTGCTACCTGGGACCGCACTGAAAATCTGCGGGTTGTAGCTGCAGCAGAGCCTCATCTCAACAATTGCCACATTTTTGGCTCCAATTAAGTATTTGAATTCTTGTTGGATCGCAAAGTGATCTATACGCCAATTGTGCAGTTTTAGGTGTGCTTTCACCTCTTGATCTCAGGTTTGCGATTGCACCAATATTCATTAAGCGGAAGTGGAAATATGCCCAAAAACAAGCGAAAATTGGCGTTTTTCCGCAGCCACTCAATGAAAATTGATGCTTTTGCGAATCTAAGACAGGGAGGTGAAAGCACGCCTAAAACTGCACATTTGGCGTACAGATCTCTTTGCGATCCGATAAGAACTCAGATACTTAATTGGGAGTGAAGATTTGGAGCTCGACCGCTGCAAACCCGCGGGTTTTCGGTGCGGTCCCGGGCAGACGAGTGAAGAAAGTGAGCGGACGCTTGGCATTTTCGCGAATCACGGGTGACGTTTGAAAGCCGATTCCTCAACACAACACAGGTCAATTTGATTAAGAATGGAATTACAAGTAGTATACATATGTAAGAAGCTCTACCATGGTGTAGGACCACCATTGCTGTGAAGCTGGGTAAAGACCCTCCTAGGCATGTCATCGATTCTCTAGTGAATATACTGTTATGGCAACTCTTCTCACAACTATTATGCAATAACAATAATTTGGTCATGGCCATGTGGTCATTGTTTAGAGTCCCACATTAATTTTCTGAAGTGCTCTTTGCACACAGACCATACATTGATGATTGCACCCTCCTTGTACCAGTTATGACAATGTATTGGGTGGGAGTTTAGTCAATTTCAATTGTCTATTGCATTTCACAAAAGGAATATCCTTTCATCAGCAACAAACCTAGTTTCCGTCAGGAACACCCAGGTGTTCCTGCCGGCCCTGACAGCTCTGATGGAACCTTGTACCATCTGACAGAGAATCACATGCGACCCGTCGCCCAAGCGACGGATCGCGTTGCATACCTATCCTGTGGCGGCTATTATACCATGTCATTTATTCTTGCGACGTGTCGCATTATATATTACCCCATGGACGTTCACACAAAGTTAAGGAATTGCCGCCCCGGCATCGCGATTCCTGTACTATACCATGTGTTTCATTCTTGCGACGCGTCGCATTGTATATTACCCCATGGACGTTCACGCAAAGTAAAGGAATCGCCGCCCCAGCGTGGCGATTCCTGTACTTTACGTCCGGAATGTGGTGACGTATATGCACCGTCAGAACGACACTTGTGTTACACTCTTCGCAGGAGCTGCAGTTACCCTGTCGCCATTTGCCCAACGCCTAGCACTGTTTATGCCTTTCTCCAGCCGAGTGCCACATTTTATCTCTCCGCTATTGCTATTTATCGGATGCCGCACTGTCCCATATATGTTTAACTTTGAGATTTTGTCACTTATTACAATACAGTCTTCGCTTCGGATACATCGCTTGCTGTTGCATTTGCTCCACCATTATCGTATTTTACAGGTCTGAAATACACTGTCCAATCCTCACACTCTCTAGTACTATGCCCTCAGTCCTCCAAATTCTGCGTTGATCCATCATCGGCTTGTGATGCTTCTTCCTCCTCATCCTCATCCGCGTCATCGCCATCGTTCCCCTCATACCTGTCAACATCACAGGTTCCCAGGTCAAACCTGTAGAGTTCAGTTGCCGCCCATAGTCGCCAGCTGGTGGTGGGGATGGCATCGCTCTCATCAATTTCATCACCTTCATCGTTGTAATTGTCGCTGCCCCCTGGCATCCCAAAATGCAGTTCGTCATCCGTACAAATGTTGTCTATCGGGATATTTGGGTGAGTGCGTCCGATCTCAGGCTCCTCCAGCGCTATCTCGGCTGTCAAATAGTCAGGAAGAATAGCATTGTCAACACGTGCTGCCTCTGTGCTGATGACTTCGGCAGGTGTTGTGTTCTCCACCTGTTGGATCTGATGCTTGACTGTAGCAAGAGTGTTTTTATACACCCTCTGTTGGTAGCTCTCCGGTAGTGTATTCCAGGTATTCATCAAGAATGTATACGTGTCTGCGAAGCCAGGCAATGTTAACAACTTGCGACCCGTTGCAGTGCAGCAGGATGCGTTCTTACCACCATCATTCTTGTTGTTGAAGTAGTTTGAGTGATCGGGTCTGTCCACGTTCAGCTTTGAGTTGGAAGCTTTCGGAGGAACACCTTTGTTCTTTTGCCACTCCAGGAGACCATGGCGCAACACGGTGCAGGTAAACATGATCAGTGGTAAGGGTATATGACTGTCCTTGTCGTCAATCATGGAATTACAAAGTCCTACAGCATACTTACCGCGGTGATTCGCCCGATGATGAAGTATGATGTAGATGAACCCTGGGATTGCATCCACCATGAAGTAAAGTGGATGCTGGCCATTTGTTAGCAGCTTTCGACACTCTCTGCGTTGGATTTGGACAGCATTCACCACCTTCCACACACTCTGCCACAGGAAAAAGATACTTATTGTCTGCCAGAAGGGAATCAATGAATTCCAAACGCTCTGCATCGGATTCAAAGCGGTGGAGACCATACAGCTCTGCTATATTGTCCCGTGCTGATTGAAAAGAATCAGATTTAACATTGTCGACTTGTACTTGAACCTGATACCAGTTTGAGTGTGTAATATCCAATATGGGCCGTTGCTTCAGCATACCTCTTTCAAGATCTCCTTTGTGCGTGCCTCAAATGCTATGGACCAAATCTTGTTTTGCTGCATCGCGGTGTTCCAGTACTTCTCTATTATCTGCCAGTGTGGGGCTTCAGAGAATGCTTTCGCAATGCGTCACGTTGCATAACTTACATTTTCCCAGTTGCTTGCGCTCATAAACGGCTGGCTGTTCCACATATAGAGCTCCATGACTCTGCCTCTTGCAAATAGAAGACGGGTCATGTCTAAGTGACCAAATTGACGGATGCTGCGACTGCCGGAGACTATTGATCGAGACGTAGACACCGCCTGCGGTTGCAATTGCCACCGCCTCTGTCGCTGATTCCTTTCTGTAGCTCAGGTTCGCAGTGGATATGTACTGATCGCGTGGGCTTCTGGATTAGGGATGGGGGTAGGCAGGTATTCAAGACCGCTGAGAGAAGTGGGAGTGCTAGCAATGCCGGATGCGGGGCTAGTTACAATGCGACGGGTTGAGTTTGCCTGTAAGGTTCCACCAGGTGCTGGTGTACTATGACTGTTAGTACCTGGCGTAGCGGTTGGAGGGTTTATTGCCTGTCACTGTGTAGCAGACGGGGTGGAAGTCACGTGTTGAGTGATATCTGCCACGCCAGAATTGTTCAGTGAAGATGAGGGGGTGGAGTTCTGACCATGGATTGTAGAGGCTACGGAACTCCCTCCTGGAGGGGTCCCTCCCACCAGCCAGTGCGGAAATGCGTCTCTTGGCAGGGGGAAGCTGAGAATTCCCTGAAGGCCGATGCTTTTGTTGTTTCTGAACAATTCGTACGACCAGAGTCGTGTCAGGGTGATAACTTTGGAAAGGCATAGTCCGATATAGAAGTTCCACATTAAGAATGTAGGGATAATTCTCTCTGCATCCGTATGCAACGGCAGCCAAGGTAGACTCCTATCTGAGTGACCAGGGAGGGATTCGAACAAAAAGGGAGGCGCAGTGTATACCGCGCAAGACTCTAAATCACTATCACCCGTGACAATACTCGGGGATGAGATCCCTTGCAATGCATTCAATTATGGGGTTAAGTGCCATCAGATTAAACTCAGATTAAACTCAGCATTGATATTCACTGTTACAGCAACGTCTGAAGGTCCATTTGCACCGCTTGAAGGGTGTCTATGCCTTCTTGGCGCGATTATCGTAGTATTGCACTCGTTCTTGGCACAATACTTTGAACCATCGACTGTGTATATCTTCAGCTTCCCGGTGGAAATCCCCCTTTGGCAGAGCTAAAAGCATCACAAGGCGAACAATGATGTATTCTGTATCCTATGACATCAGTTGCGTGTGCTTTTTCCACTGCTAGGCGTGTTGGTAGCTGTGTTGGATGGTTGCACAGTTGGGACAACCTGAGAGCAACTCTGTTTGCTCCGAGATGCATGAGGTCTGAGTGGTAAAAGTGGTATGTGATGCAACAGCAACGCCTGGCATTGTATACTGTCCTCACCGCAAGTACTAAATCTCGTCTCGAGGCTTGTTGTTCATGAGGTGCCTGGTGGTTGTGTAAGATGAAGGCTGGGCCATTTTGTGTTCGTTAACCAACAAAACGCAGGATATGAATCAAATGTATCATATCTCACAAGTTGAACCAAGAAATCGCTGGAACTCAAGTATATATATCCCTTCTTCCCTCCTACACCTCTTCTCTCTTTCCTCCTGTATCTACACACTGCCAGTATCCTGAACTATCTCAACATCACCTGCCTTGTATAAATCAACGCCTCTTGTTCCAAAACACACCTGATAACCTTCACAACGTTGTACTTTTCCTCTGCACTTCCTTCCACTACATGCAACTGTATCATAATGCTAACGTTTCAGATGTAGATTCATTTTCAACTCACAGCAATGGCACCAAAGGGCAGCCTCAATGGAACAGGGAAGGCTAGGGCAAAGATGCCGACATCAGTTTCAAATTGACGCCTGTCGTTGGCTTGGGACCGTATGAAGGGATTCATCTCAGAACATATCCGTTGATTCATACAGATATACAATGGTTGCGGCATCAAGGATGAGAGGGCATGGGACCTCTTTTATGATATAATCTTTGCTGATCCAGTCACCACTCGCCCCTTTTCACAATTCCAGCTGATGTGGCCACACCGCAGGAGCAGGAGTTCGCCTTGTTGGGAGTAGTGGGCTGCGTTGCGCTCATATATGGGGCAAATGTTTGACAAAACCTGTGACCAAATAACCATTTGGGGGTGGGACAACCCCCTTCCTTTCGGGGATCAAGTTGATCGCTCTAATCGGCAGACAACCAGCTCAGGGAAGGTTAAACGCACCGGCGAGCGTTTCTCTTGGTATGGTAGCGATGATCTCATGGCAAAGATTGAGCCACCAAGCTGCCGGCAGTACAAGCCAGGCGACTTGCTGGCTGTTAGACCACTGAATTGGGATGAGATACTCGACGAGAATGATGATAATGAGATGTGGGCAAATCCCGGAGCACCGAGTGGTGGAAGGAGCCGCCCTGGCGATGGCAATTACAATGATGATGGTGAGGGTGAGGAGGACACGCAGGGCGGTGAGACAAGAACCGGGAAATGGAAGGGAGCAATGGATGGGAAGGGGAAACAGAAGGCGACTGAGGAAAGCAAGGGGAAGGGGAAGGCAATGGAGGAAGGGAAGGGGAAGGGCAAGGGGAACGGGAACGGGAAAGGGAAAGGCATTGTTAAGCCAACCCTAGGTGGAAAAAGCTCGCAGAGTGGTGGAAAGGCTACAGGGAGCAAGGGGAATGGGACACGGAGGGCTGACTGGAGTGGGGATATTTAGAGCCGGAAGCATCGCCAGCCGTGTCAATATCCTCAGATGATGATACCGACTCTAACAAGGAGTCGGATGGCGAATCTGACTCAGAACATGATTCTGATGTGGATATGTGCATGGAGGATGATGTGGACGCACCGGACGGCATTGATTTAGACAATGATGTGGATATGGAAAGGGACTGTGATGATGACAAGGAGGAAGATGAAGAGGAGGAAGATGAGGAGCAGGAGGAGGAAGAGGAGGAGGATAAGGATGAGGATGAGAATGATGGCAAAGAACCTCAGACGATTGGCCAGGGAGAGATGGTATATACACAAGCGGACGATGTAGATACCGTGGTGAACGATCAGCCAAACCGTGCTACCTGAGCAACGCCAGGAGAAGTGTGAGCATACCCCACAACCACAACCTGCGGCGCCAGCCCCATGGCCAAAAACCCCAGATCCTTGCCCACGACCACGAACTGCGGTGACTTATCCCCTCAGTCGGCTGGAGTGGTTGGGGCTAGTGACACCGCAAATACCTCGCCCAGCAGTGCCAACTCTGTGAGAAGCTGAGGCAGCCGGAAACCCCTCGGATGTCAATGTGGATCAGCAGCTACTGGGCAAATCGGCAGGTGGTGACAGTCTCCCCGATGTCCGTCTCCCCGATATCCCTCTCCCCTATGTCCCTCTCCCCGATGTCCCTCTCCCCGATGTCACTCTCATTGATGTCCCTGTCCCTGTGGCGCGCCCGGATGTCTTGGTAGGCAAGGAGTGAACCAGTGCTCCCGTTGCAGAGGAGGCATGCGTTCAGGTTAGGGTCGGGTTCTTGTCTTGTGAGTTTCCTTTGCTGTAATCTATTCATCTCAGGCACTGATTAAGGCATGTGTGGAGGTATTTTGTTTGATTAGGGTTTTTTGTATTCCGGCTCGCCCGGGTTAGGGGTTGTGGGCTTGTTTGTATCCTTCATCAGCAAAAGACATTTCCGTCCGGGCGGAATGGCTGTGTGAGAGTGGACGTGCTCCGTCAGAGCTGTCAGAGATACCACGGTGGAAGATTACTCCGCACTGGGCCTGAATACCATGCGTAGCTTTTCATATCGCCCTCCGATCGCAGTTTCACCATTTCTTCCTCAGACTCTGCAAGAGCATTCTCAGATACTCCTGAAAGAACCTGCAGTTATGGATGTGCATTCAGGACTCTATGAGATTCGACTATTTGGATAGTCAAATTTTGGAGTGGGTGAAACATCTGCTCAGGTCTGTGGGAGACTTCGAGAACAGCTCTGCAGGAGACTTGGTGCCGTATTCCCAACCCAGTAGTTCTTATGATTCCATAAGCACAAGGCATGTTGTCTATCATATTCGTCTTTGTTACAGTCACAAGATTAACTACCTCATAATATGGCATGCATTATTTAAGTATCTCTATATATATATATATGGTCAATCTGGCCACAGATGGTAGTCGAGTATAATCGGAGGAGCACCTGGAGACGCCCATTGAGAGTACCTAGAAATGCACCACTTGGGGGCCATTGTGGTGAAATGGTGGAGCTAGAAGGCAGAGAGCCCACCAAAGAAAGTGGGAAGATATGATACTACCCGGCCGTGAGAATCCACACAATTGCGTGGATCCAGATGAGATGAAAATGAGATGATGTCTATCCACCCCGGGGTCTCCCGAATATGTACTCCCCATTGCTCAGTCCACCTCCATTACCCCTGTTTCTCCGTACACCCACCTTCGCTTGTTAATGATGTACTTGGAGGCAGTGATTGAGGGGGTTGAGAGATGCACTTGGAGGCCGTAATCGAGTGAGTTTGGAGATGCACTTTGAGGCCGTGATTGAATGAGTTTGGAGATGCACTTTGAGGCTGTGATTGAGCGTGGTTGGAGATGCAATTGGAGACCAAGATTGAGTGAACTCAGAGATGCACTGGGAGGCCGTGTTGGAGCAAGTTTCGAGATGCACTTGCAGGCTATGATCAAGCGAGATTGGAGGAGTACTTGGAAGCGGTCGATTCAGAGGGAGGCGTGATGGCAGCGGAGACTTTATTCATTGGTAAACTTGTAATTGTGGGAATGTAGAGAGTTGAGTACAACAACATCCACCGAGAGATGGGAAACTGGCTGGGAGAGGGAAACTGGCTGGGAGCGGGAGACTGTTGATCGTGGCATGGAGAGATGGAGAGGGATGACTTAACTTCGTGTTCTTGGGTGATGGTAGAGTTGAGCACAAGAAAGAGAGAGATCAGAGGAGATGGGGGAAATCATCATGAGACACTGGGACTGAAGAGAATTTCGTGTTCGAGTCAATTTACCATCCCCGATACGGCAGGTACGAGTCTCTATCCAGCGGGTAATCACATGGATACGAGGTCTTCTAAACCCAATCAGGCAAGTTGTACCCCTGATTTCTCAGGTGCACTCGGATCCTCCACATCGTACTCATCTGCATCCCCCATCTCTCTCTTTCTCGTCCACAACTCTACCATCATTGCAAGAACACAAAGTTAAGTCATCCCTCACTATCTCTCCATGCCATCATTATGAGTTAACACCGAGTGCAGCATACGCCGAGTGTAGCATACACCGAGTACAGCATACACCAAAGATTGTCTGTCGTCCCTTCATTCTCTCGATTTCAAGTAAACCCCTGACTGCAGCTTCCGGCGTATCTCCCTACAGATCGACTGCCACCAGCCAGTTCTCCATAAGAGCTTCAAAGGTAATGTCACCTCGTCACATTCCCACGGTTTCAAGTTAACTGACCGATGAATAGAGTCTCAGCACCTGGCGTGCCTCCCATCGACTGCCTCTAGATCGACCACCTCCAAGGACTCCTCTAAACTTCCTCGATCATAGCCTGCTGCAAGTGCATCACTAAACTCGCTCGATCGCAGCTCGGAGTGCATCTCTGAGTTCACTCAATCCCGGTCTCCAATTGCATCTCCAACCTCGCTCGATCATGGCCTCAAAGTGCATCTCTGAGTTCACTCAATCTCGGTCTCCAATTCCATGTCCAAACTTGCTCGATCACGGCCTCGGAGTGTATCTCGAAGTTCACTTGATTGTCATCTTCAGCCGCACCTCGAATTGCTGATAATCATCGCGTGCTGGCAGTCCAGATATACCATCTGTAGATAGGTAGCTATATAGATACATAGATACATAGATGAGAATACAAACTGAATGCATAAGTTTTGAAAATCATTGAACGATAAGTAGTAGCTATGATTGAACATCGCCAGGCATTGTGTAAACGGCTTCATCATAACTGCAGCCACTGCGAAGAGTGTAACACAAGTGTCCTTCTGACGGTTCGTAAACGTCACGACAAGGTAAAGGAGTACGTATGGAATGCAACCCGTCGCATGGGCGATGGGTAGCATGCAATTCTCCATCCGAGGGTACGAGGTTCCGTCACAGCCGTCAGAGCTGTCCGGAACACCTGGGCGTTTCTGACGGAGACTAGAGTTGTTGCTGATGTTTGTTGTAATCCATTTATCTCAGGCATTGATTATTACACCCGTCACAAGGTTGTTGGATCGCTCAGGGTTCATTTTTCATTTTATTCATGGTAGTATGGGACATTGTGCATGCAGTGTTTTTGCAACTCCTGGCGTGTAAGGAACCTCCCTGTGATGGTGTTGAGGCTCAATAAATCTCTCAAGTTAGCTGAGCTTATACCCACACCAGACTGCTCAGGCCCAGCACCAACTTTAGTCCCTTTTTACAGTGAATACTCCACTCCTCGCGTGTTGTCGACAATGCCAGTGAAGACCCTTTCCCGTTGCCCCGAATTTTCATGCCGAAAGAAGTTCACCTCAGACAGCTGGTGACTTAAACATATCAAATTACACCATCCTGAACACCTTCAAGTTGCACGCCAGAAGAATCTGACTATTCGCAGCACCCCCTGACGTGTTGGACCCACTCACCTTCGTGCATTCAACGCTAACAAAGAGGCCGTTGAAGACTTGGACATGTTTCCCTACCTCGAACACCTTGAAAATGTCGCAGACTCGCAGTCTCAATCACCACCACCTCCTCCGCTGCGGATGGCAACTTACTCCGGCGCCGGTGCTCCGCTGAACAATTTCATTGCTGAGCCATGGGAACGGGACGTTCAGGGTTGTCTTGAGACGAACCTACAAAACAATCCTTACTACCCGTTTGCCACGCATGAAGATTACAAATATATCCAGCGTGGGATGAAGAAGAAGGGCATGAAGACGTACTATGACAATGTGCTGAAGGAAGAAAACACCGCTCTGCGTTTCCCAAGCTTCAAAAACAGAGATGGCGTCCAGAAGTTCGTGGCTAGCATGCCAGATGACGAGGCTCTGGGGGAGTGGGAACTGCACACTCTCGAGGATATGAGATGGAATGGCAATCCCCAATGCCCTATCAAATACTGGAGTCGAGACATCATCAACAGCATGAGATGGTTGATGCGGCAGGCAGCCTACACCGAGCATTGATTCAGGCCCCTCAGCACTGCTTTCACAGCAATACGCCACCGAAACACCTCTAAACCGAAATGCATACCACGGACTGGTGGTGCCAGACACAGGTAAGGAGAGACATCGGAGGGTGATGACGTGGTAACCGACATTAAGTCAACGCTCAGAGTGGGGGATACACTGATTCCTTTGATCTTCATGTCCGACGGAACACATCTCTCGACTTTTGCTGGCGACAAGAAAGAGTGGCCTGTATATATGACCATTGTCAATCTACCTTCGAAGATCTGCCAGATGCCCTCAATGCACAGCGTCGTAATGGTCGCTCTCCTGCCGATTCCAATCAAGAACCGCAGTATTCCTCAGAAGTGGCTGGATGAGCAATGGCAAACAAACCGAGAGGTACTGAACAAGGCCCTCCGGCGGATACTGCAGCCTCTGACCTTTCAACAAAATCCCAGCGCCGAGAGCGGGTATTACAACGTTCTCTGTGTAGATGGCAGCTTCAGGCATTGCAAACCGGTTTTAGCAGCATCGCTTGCGGAATGCCCTGAGTATAGTGACTTACATCATCTCGAGCGGCATGTCTGTTTTCGGTGCGAGTGTTCAAAGAATGCACTTGGAGATTATGTCCCTCCTGACAAGCAACAACCCCGGCGAGATCACAACCAATATCGAACGCTCAGCGATGCCAACGCCAAGGCAGCCGATGCCAAACTCTTGTCGCGCCATGTTGATCGAGGATTCAACGTGTTTCGACACATTCCCTGCATGGTGAGCAACCTCCTGAAGGCCGACCTTGTCCATTCAATGCAGATCGGCATGCTTGACCACCTCCAGAAGTGGATTTTTCACTTTATCAAGACACATGAACGGCTTGAGAAGTACAATGCACTCTGGTTATCTGTGCCTGCTTACCATGACCTCACACCAAAAACTAAGTCATATGAGGAAGTTTCTCAATGGAATGGGAAGGAGATGAAGGAAATGAGCCGGTACCTGCGTGGAGTTGTAACCCAGTCTCTATGAGGAGGAAGCCCCGCTCAGCATCCCATATTCAATCGTGCAATTGTGTGCACTTGGGCATTGTCAGAATTCAATATGTATGCTCAATACAAATCTCATGATTATGCAACATTGAGCTACATGGAAGATGTGTTGCGTCGTTCTCACAACATCAAAGATGTTTCCTTACTCAGGCGAGCCGGCAAACAGGCGAAGGCTGAAGCCAATGCCCTGAGAACAGAACCTGTGAAGATGCAAAAGGTAGATGAGGAAAGAAATGCTGAAACTTGGATGCCGTCCAAGAAGCGGTGCAAAATGAATGCCTGGCAGGATTATATCAGCCACGAGATAGATCTTTCGAAGGAGTTAGATGCCGATTTCAACTTTCCGAAGATGCACTTGATGTCTCACTGGGTCGAACAGATTCGTCAATATGGAACCTTGCAACAGTATTCTGCTGAGAGGCATGAAAATCACGTAAAACGAACCTCAAGGACAGTTGGAACGCCTCCAATCACAATCTCAACTACCTGCCGCAAGTAATCACCTTTCAGCGTCGCATTCTCGGCTTCAAAATCACAGAGCTCAATCTCCAAGCCCTCGCACCGCGTCGAGAGTACAGCGCCACCACCTGCAAAGTCCTCCCATCCGGTGCTGATCTGGCTGCCCCCCTGAGCTCCCAGTCATATGCGAAGCCTGAATTCATGGGACCCCAAAACTGCCGTGATGGAAAGTATCCTGACGCTATGATCAAAGAGTTGAGAGCATTACGTGACAATATGCAAGACGCAACGCACCGCGTGACAATATACAATGGGACACGGGCGATTATCCAGCATAAGAGTTGTAAGAAGACGTATATATCAGATGAACAACTGCACGCAATGGAGCTCTGTATTTTCTATGGTATCAATGTTCATGTTGAGGGTATAGAAGGTGAATGCATATCTCGGATATGTCGATGCACAGGAAGCCAGAGCTGGCGCGGAGGGAACCGATGGAACGACTGGGTGTGGGTAATGGAACGCCCAGGAAGGTGATATGGTGCGCTGAATGGTCGTCTCCCATGGCAACTGCAAAGACTATTCAAAGTCAAGCTCCTGAATGAGGATGGAGCTTTCGTTGAGTACTGGTTCGCCCTGGTGCTCACCACAATACCAGAAAACTCTTGTAACTTGGATCCCGTCTCGGAATTTGTACAAGTGAGCAAAGCACCGGGAGAGGTAGCTTTGCAAGTTTTCAGCATGGGAAACATCGTCAGCTGTGCGTACGTAATTCCAGAGATAGCTACTAGTAGTAAGTCAGGAGATGGATGGAATGAGTGATGGATTGTCAATAGCCACATAGATCTGGTGACTTGGAATGATGTGTATATTGAGTGAAGAGAGAATTGCATTTTGCGCGCAGGAAGAAGGAATGCGAGGCGAGGTTTTTGCAGGGTCATTCATCGCATTGCAATCCCGATGCAAGTGGGTACCAAATGACTCCATTCCGACGTATGGTCACAGTCGGCCACAACGCCAGACTGTTGGTTTAAAATAGGAGACTGACTGAGCGAGAAGAAATGCTGAAACCGCGATGGGGGGGCAATATGTAATGCGACGCGTTGTATTTGCGCCGGCCGCAGAGTAAGCCGCCACCGGGATGTCTCTGACGGCTTTGATGGACTGTGTCCACTCGGAGCGAGCCATTCCGCCCGGACGGAAAAGTTTTTTGCTGATGTTAGACTTTAGCTGAGTAGTCCCATGAGATTGTTTGTGTGTTGACTCTCTGCTGCTGCCATCATGGTGGATAGGCATCACGATGTGTGGAGTTGGACGCTTTGGAACCAGTCAGGGATTGTACGATGTAAAACTAGTACAGAAATATTGACTTTCTGCACTTGCCTGCTGAATACCAACCATTTTTCATATACTGCTAACACTTGCACTGGTACCTCCTCCCCAGGTTTTAGCATGTGATAAAAGATACAATATTATTTGCTACATAGACCCATCAAAAATATTAATAACTGTGGATAGAATTCAGAAGGAAAGTTGTACAATATAATTTGGTTAAAGCATTAAGAATTGTATATAATATACTTTGAACAACATCAGCAAAATGTAAAATGATCTAGAAGCCACATGCAAATCTCCCTGACACTCCAGTAATTCTCACTAGTACTGCTCTGTAATTTCTGTCACTCCCAGACACTACTGATCCAAATTATCTTAATGTCAGATGCTGCAAGACCATTCTCACATGCTTCTGAAACACCTGCAGTTATGGAGGAAAATTCAAGATGCTATGAAGTTTGGCTAATCCAATAGTCAAATTTTGAAGGTGTTCAGATGTCTATTTAGGTCTGAGGGAGGTCTTGAGAGTAGCTGAAACCTCAGTGCAGTACTGTGGGAAACTTTAAACTTGATGCTTGATTCTCATAGCAGTGGTACTTAGAGTCTCAGGGCCCATAATGACAAGCTATTTTGTCGTTCATATTTGTCTTTGATAGAGATTTTTGTTTTACAATCACAAGTAGATTCGATATATTGTAAGACAGCATGTATTATGTATCTATGTCCATCTATGTATATGGACATATGAATAATCTAGCAGCAGATGGTACTTAAGCTCAATCAGAGGAGCACCTGTTGATGGTGACTTTGTGAGTGTAACGATCCACCTGGAGGCAGCAATGGAGCAGGCATGGAAATGCGTAGGGAGATCATGATCGAGTGGACATGGAGAAGAACATGGCAGCAGGTATTGTGTGAAACTAGTGATGCACTTGGAAGCTGCAATTAAGCCAGTTTGAAGATGCAATTGGAGGTCATCATGGTGTAAACTTCAATACACAGTAGAAGCATGTCATTGAGTCAGGTTAGAGATGCAATTGGAGGTTATTATGTTGTGAATATTGATATCCATGTGCAGACTGTAATTGAGCGAGATTGGTGATGCACTTGGAGCCCATTACTGAGTGAACTTAGAGTTGCACTTGGAGGTTGTGATTGAGTAAGTTAGGGGATGCACTGCACCAGCGAAAGGTACAATGATTCTGAAGCCGTATTTAAACTTCTTACATACTCTGATCAACAGCGCTGCTGCTTTTCAGAAATTCCTGATGCTCCTAGACCCCACTGGAGTAAAGCAAAGTGCCTCCAGATGCTGCAAGATCATGTTCAGGTGCTGTTAAAAGCAGCTGCAGTTATGGAGCTAAATTCAAGATTCGACAATATTGGACTGATAGAAAAGGGAACTTTTGGAGCAGCAGCAACCTCTATGCAGGTCTGTGGAAGACCTTAGGAGCAGCTAAGACCTTCATGCAACTCTGTGGAAAACTTTCAGCATAGTGTGGTGGATACACAGTAGTGGTTCTCAGGATCCTACGACCACATACCATCGCATTTGTCATAATTGCCTTTATTAACATATGTAATTCAACATTCCAAGAAGATTCACTACATCACAATATGGCATTTATTTTCTATCTATATCTATATAAATTTGTACATACAGATGATTTGGCTGCAGATAGTACTTGAGTGTAATTTTAGGTGGATGGCTCTGGTTATGAAAAGGTGTGGCTCTGCAGGATGCTCCTGTAGTAGTTAGTTCTAGCAAGGCATGAGCTCAATCATCAATTACATTCACTTCAATTTCAACAGAGAGGCTATTTGCTCACAGTGGTAGGGACACTCAACTTCTAACAGCCTCACAAGAATCAGAAGCGATCAAACCAAAACATGTAATGGGCAACTCACTTGGTTCATCTTCGATCCACTGGACTGCTGGTGGCTCAGAGACATTACACAAGCCCTCTGACTTGGCGGCCCATCCTGCATCAGCAAAATGTAATTATGTCACTGGGAGCCTCTGGGAGTGACTGAGAGTTATCTGACCAGAATCCCAGGGTGGTCAAATCCCAGAGTTGGCTGGACCGATGCAGTGGCCTTCAGGTGCACCTGGGAGCACCTGGGAGGGCCAGCGACAGGACAGGGAGTGCGGACAACAAGCCTGGGGGCACCTGGGAGTGCCGATGAAAACCCTGGGAGCACTTCAAATCACTATTGAGCAGTCTGGGTGAAACAACATCTTCTTTGGGAACACTGCTGGTGTGCCTGGAAATCATAGCTACTACTTATCATTCAATGATTTTTAAAACTCAAGTATTCAGTTTGTATTCTCACCTATGTATCTATGAATCTATATAGCTACCCATCTACACACTGGATATCTGGACTGGCTGCAGGCAGTGTTTGAGAGCAATTTGAGGTGCTCCTGAAAATGACGATCATGTGAACTCAGAGATACACTTGGAGGCCGTGATCGAGCAAATGTGGAGAAGCACCGGGAGGCTGTGATCGAGTGAACTCAGAGATACACTAGGAGGCCGTAATCGAGCAAGTTTGAAGATGCACTTGGAGGCCGTGATCGAGCAAGTTTGGTGATGCACTTGGAGGCCGACATCAAGTAACTCAAAGATGCACTTGGAGGCTGTGATGGAGCGAGTTTGGAGATGCACTTGGAGGCTGTGTTTAAGCGAGTTTCGAGATGCATTTGGAGGCCGAGATCAAGTAACCCAGAGATGCACCTGGAGGCCGAGAACATGTTGAACTCTGTGATGCACTTGGAGGTTGTAATTGAGCGAGATTGGGGATGCGTTTGGAGGCCGCGATGGTGTGACTACGAGATGCATTTGGAGGCCGTGATCGAGCGAGTTCGGAGATCCACTTGGAGGCCATCATTGAGGGAGATTGAGGAAGTACATGCGAGCGGTCGATAGGTGGCGCACCGGGTGCTGAAAGTCTATCCATCCGTCAGCTAATTTACAACCATGGGGATGTGATGAGGTGACTGTACATTTGAGCTCTTGTGGAGAGCTGGCTGGTGGCAGTCGATCTTGTAAGGAGGCACACCGGAAGCTGAAGCTACACTCAGGAGTCAACTCGTGATCGTGAGAATGAAGGGAAGCCAGACAATCCTGGCTGGATGCTGTACTTGGTGGATGCTGTACTTGGTGTATGCTGTACTTGGTGTATGCTGTACTTGGTGCATGCTGTACTTGGTGTATGCTGTCCACGGTGTATGCTGTACTTGGTGTATGCTGTACTGGGTGTATGCTGTACGTGGTGTATGCTGTACTTGGTGTATGCTGTACTCGGTGTATACTGTACTCAGTGTTAACTCATACTCAAGGCATAGAGAGATAGAGAGGGATGACTTAAGTTTGTGTTCTGCGATGATGGTAGAGAAAGAGGGATGGGGGATGAGAATGGGAACGATATGGAGGATACGACTGGATATGCGAAGTCAGGGGCACGACTTGCCTCCTTGGGTTTGGAAGACCTCCTATCGGTGTTTTCACCCGCCGGATGGGGAGGAGTACCTGCCGTATCAGGAATGGTTCATTCACTCGCACACGAAATTCTCTTAAGTCCCAGTTTCTCATCATGATTTCCCCCATCTCCTCTCATCTCTCTCTTTCTCTAACATCACCTAAGAACACAAAGTTAAGTCATCCCTATCTATCTCTCCATCCAATGATCTTGAGTTAACGCTGACTACAGCATACACTGAGTACTGTATCATCCCATGATCGACTGTCTCCCGCTCGCGGCCAGCTCTCATCTTCCGGCGGATGTTTTTGTACTCAACTCTCTACATCCGCAGGATCACGAGTTAACCAATGAAAAGAGTCTCAGCTGCTGTCGCACCTCCCTCCCGATCTACAACCTTCAGATCGACTACCTCCAAGGACTGCTCCAATCTCGATCGATCATGGCCTCCAAGTGAATCTCCAAACTCTCTCTATCACGGCCTCCAAGTGCATCTCTGAGTTCAACCTGATCTCGGCCTCCAAGTGCATCTCTGAGTTACTCGATCTTGGCCTGCATATGCATCTCCAAACTCTCTCGATCATGGCCTCCAGGTGCATCTCTGTGTTACACCATCTCGGCCTCCAAGTGCATCTCCAAACTCGGCTGATCACAGCCTCTAAGTGCATCTCTAAACCCACTTGATTACGGCCTCCATGTTACGCCTTTGGTGTTACAGGTCTATTTCTGGGATCATACTGGATCACTCAATAATCCTAATATGGATAGACGATCCGGAATTACGAACTGTCACTCGTATTTCTGTAATGGATCTACCATCCAGATTAGTCCACCAATCAGTGACATCTCGATTGCCCAACCGTCACATGAATTGATCGATGATAGGGATCTGGCCAACTGCAAATGACATGTGTATCATATTTGCATCGTTAATGGTCGTGGGATCTCTATTGTCAATGGTCACTCCTTATCAGCAGGAAACCTTATTCCTAGTTGCTGAACAAACCACTATCCACTCATGCTCCAATAGGTTATTCCTAGGGGGATGAGGTGTTGTCAACATCAGAGAATATGACATCTTGAGACATGCAGAGTCATATAAGAGATAAGTCGATAACCGATAATCCATATATTGGAGCCCAGTCGACTGAATGGACTTATACCAATCAACCCTCAGTTCAATCACACATTCTTGGTCGGAGCAAATGGGACCTTGCATTGATATGTCCGGAGTGGCGCTGGTTACTCCCTGTTCGATATATGGCAAAACAACTGAGTTGCAGATCACTGTATATTTGGCACCAATAAAGGGTAGTCAAATTAAGGGATCTGTCGTTTGCCGCAATCATTGAACCACTATGTACCCGGTGGGTATATGAGAGGGCACTCTTACGGGCTTTTGGTGACACAAACCAATTCATTGATGATTGGCTTCAGACAAGCTCTTATTCATACAAGGTATCGCCAATAGCAATTGCGTCGCATTACGAGCATAGTACTTTGATCATGTAGTTAGTACTCTTAGGAGTTAGAACTCGACTATCAATGGTAGAGGCAAAGGATGAAGATGCTGTTACGTATGTGAACTCCGAAATAGGTTTGGGCAGTCTTAAGATTGTCAAGGGAGTGGATCTTCTAATATATATCAACGATACCGACATGCAGGAAGAACCTCGATAACTTACTATTGAACATACAATTTACATCAAGATTTAGTTATGGATACCTATTGACCTTCTTGACCTGGAGGTTAAGCCTCAACTTTATTCCCAGGTATTATCGATTAGTTCTGTATCGAAGTCAAGGAGGATACTTCTCCCTTGAAGTCCAGAGTTGTACATTCATCTTCAGTTCTGTATGACGGATAAACCTATCACTGTTTATGTTTGGTTATTTTTAATATCTTCGTTGAAGCAAGTCGTTGATCGGGAAGGGAGCTAGCCAATACTTTGGAGTCGGAAGGAAGTCCGAGGATCTGCCCGATAGTGCGGTGATTCACAGGATACTTCTGTTAGGATACTCTTGAGTCAGCACTACTCCTTCTGCTGAGGCGAAACTACTTTGCTGGTTCTTATAGGCAAGTCGAGATGTGGAGTTGTCGTATTCTGGGACAGTTGATCCTTGAGTATAACTGCCGGTTGTTGGGACAATACTCTAGCATCCGTTTGATGTCCGAGAGTCATCACGATAGTGAGGTGGATCAGAGGATACTTCTTTCAGGCTCTCCTAGAGTCGTGTACATCAGCATACTGATAGCTTAAGACGATACTCTTTAGTCGATACTATCTATTGGGAACAGAGAATTGAATAGTTACCATGTTTTCTTGGGTGTTAATCCCTATACGCATCCTGAGTGAAGCCTTATTCATCTTCTTTATCAGTCCGGAATTCATTAGGGGTTTTTATTGATTAAGACCTAGGGTGAATTTCCCGGTGTTACACTCCAAGTGCAACTCTGAGTTCACTCAATCACGGCCTCCCGGTGTTTCTCCAAACTCGCTCGATCGCGGCCTCCCAGTGCATCTCTGAGTTCAATTTGATCTCGGCCTCCAATTGAATCTCCAAACTAGCTCTATCACAGCCTCCATGTGCATCTCTGAGTTACACGATCTCGGCCTCCAAATGCATCTCCAAACCTGCTTTATCCCGGCCTCCAAGTGCATTTCTGAGTTACTCGAATTCGGCATCCAAATTCATCTCCAAACTCGCTCGATCACAGCCTCCAAGTGCATCTCTGAGTTCAACTCGATCACAGCCTGCATATGCATCTCCAAACTCACTCGATCGCGGCCTTCAAGTATATCTCCCAGTTCACATGATCACAGCCTGGAAGCGCATCTCTAAGTTCTCTCAATCCGCGTCTCCAGGGGCTTCTGCGATTACGCCCCAGTCCCGTCTGCAGCCAGATTGGTGGTATGTATATATATAGAGAGACTTAGATAGATAATACATGCCATATTATGATGTAGCGAATCTTGTGACTCTAACAAAGACGAATCTGATACACGAAATGCCTTGTGGTTATGGAACCCTATGAACCACTGCTCTGAGAATACGGCACTAAGTCTCCCGCAAAGCTGCGCAGAGGTCTCAAGCTGCTCTCGAAGTCTACCACAGACCTGGGCAGAGGTCTCAGCTGCTCCAATATTTGACTATCCTATAAGTCAAATCTCGTAGCATCCTGAATGCCCCTCCATAACTGCAGGTGCTTTCAGGAGCACCTGAGAATGCTCTTGCAGAGTCTGAGAGCACTTTGCTTAGCTCCAGGGGGGCCTGAGAGCATCTGGAATTACTTGGGAGCACCGGTGAGATCTACTGGAGTGTCTAGGAGGTTTGTGTGTGGCTTCCGGACCTATTTACATGTTGCTGATGCAGTGCAATGAACCATATGAACTGCCTGCTTGTTGCATTGAAAAGAGGTCACTGGAATTGCTACTGTGTTGTGCCAGATGTATTTTGCTTGATTGAGAAGACTAATATACTGATCATGTTTGTTAGAGTCTGTGAACTTGGCAAATCTCCTGAAACTGCAAGTTATGTGATTCTGTAGCTCCCCTGTTGCGATTGCACACAACTCAGCCAGGTCATCAACGGTCTTGATTTCTCATCGTGGGTTTTGGAAACTTTGGTTGATAGGCACTTTGGTTAGAGGCATCTCATTCTCACGATATTGTTTTGCAGCATTTGCATTTGGCTCTTGAGAATGAAACACCTCCTTTTGGGCTTTCATTCGGATAATCTGGAAGGTGGCATCATGACCATTAGATTGTCAGTACACTTGTTTGACATCCAGCATCTCTCTTTCTGGGAGTTCAGAGCATGCATTTAAGTGGTTGTTAAGCTGTTGTATATGGTCAGAAAAGTGGTTCAGGAGTTGCATCTTTAAAATGTTGAAATCTGATTAATTGATGGGATGTTGTGTAATATCTGACACGATTTGTATTTTATCTTCATCAACGCGATCACGCATCACAACCGCAGAAAGATTGTTTCGAGTGGGGTCACTCTCTCATTTGTACTGTTTGTCCAAAGTACGCTGCTTTTTCCAGGCTTGCAAGACCAACTTTGTAGATTCACTGATGCGGAATCGGCTGAAAACATCCTTCTGATGATGAAACTTCTCCATATACTTCCCCATGTACTCAATTGCAATTTCAATGTGGTACAGGTACTGTGCCATAATCTGAAGATGCACTGAACTGTTGACGCACAACTGGACTTCGGTGGATGGAATCATTCGGCTCACCAAAGAGTATGAAACTGTCGCCACATTAACTGCACCAATCATGTGCCTGGGTGCTTTCATGTCATTACCACTCCATTGGGTCATCTGGCTATATGGCCTGTTGAATTGAGCGATGCCAGGAAATTGAGCCATCATCGCCCAGAGTTGGTTGAATTTGTCAATCCTGGAATGTTGTTCAAGGAAGTACTTTACCCATTTGAACTTATGCTTCAACATACTGAGATAGATGGTATAAATAATATCTGGTACGATACTAGTCGTCGCGTAAGTGCATTTCATACTCCAGAAGGCACTATTTAACATTCCAACCGCTCGATCTTCCAGATATCGTTATGCTTCCTGTCTCCCCACCCATCACACTCAGTCACAAGTATCATCTGTTTGAAGTATAGCAGCTAGTCTCTCAATTGCCATGACGATGAATTTCCTTCTCCAAATAACGATTTCAGTGCTTCACACACTGGACAATGAGGATTCTTGATTGAGTGCAAGTGAATGTTTTCGGAGTAGTCAGCAGCACATGCCTGGATGACAGAATAACAATGCTACATTCGACCATCTGCACAGCCCATGAGCATTCCAGTGTTGAAAAGCATGTTGAGAGGACGAAAAATCAGCTCAATGACCTTTCTTAAAACTTGTCAATTACAGATTTGTTGGTCCTTCATGGCAGTGGTTTGTCCATGTCATTGAAAGTGATATTTAGGAGGAACAGGACGAAGGGAAACAAGGATGCTTGCAAGATTTGAAAGCTTTGATCTAATCATCAAGTCAATGTTTCCAAGACTCTTACATACTGGCCATTTCTTCTATTCGCCCAAATAGTTTGAAAGATGTGTCTGGTCTGAACCACCGAATACAGGAACAACAATATCTCCAACCCACCGCTGTAGCTATTGAAGTGGTCAAACTCATTGTAGCTATGAAGAAATTCAACTAAGGTACCTTTTTATTCCACCACCAGTCGTATGATTTCACCTCTGAGTAGATACGTTCCTCAGCTTTATTTAATTCTTTTGCTGCACCATATGACATATGTTCTCTGAACACAGGCTGTTGCAAGAGGAACTGAATGCATTCAACAGGATTGCAGTCAAAAAAATATGTTTAACCATTGTTGCAAAGGTTGTTTGAATCAGCCAATCAATTCTATCACACTTTGCCTGATTTCCAAGGGTCGATGCACATCACATGGGGCACTTCATTGAACCTTTTGAATAATGTGCGGGATGAAGCGAAAATCAGCAAAAACAAAATTTTCTTCATTAAATTTAATCAACTTATTGTATCCAGAAACCCCGAAAAATGAAATTGAGGTTTCCATGAAATATAGCATTGCTCTAATGTTTCTAAGTGATCAAAGGGTTGTCGCAATTGATCCATGAACCTCAGAAACCTCAGCAAGGAATGTAGAAATCAATCGTTTCAACGCTTATATTAGTCGGTCCAGGTCACAAGTTCACAGTTGCAATTTCCGAACCAAAGTATGCTTGTATACAAGTTCTCATTAAACCAAAGTCTACCCACTACACTAATATCTAGCCTCTGGCACTAAAATCTAACCTACGGCACTACAATCTTACCTCCGACACCAAAACCTAGCTTTCCATTCCCACTAGGCTCCATTCAAAGGAGTGCAGCACTGGAGAAGGAGCAGGAGAATACGGAGAAGGAGGAGGAGGAGGAGGAGGAAGAGGAGGAGGAGTTGAGCAGCAAATCAAGAGCAAATGATGCATGTACCCCAGCTTGGTTGCACCATCTCAAAATACTCGACCAGACGAATCGATTGAGCCTACCAGAAAGTCAATCGGAGTTGACCTGCAAAAGTTTGATTGTGGTCTGCACTGCAGGAGGAGCAGCAAGAGGTGGAGTAGAGCAGCGAATCAAGAGCCAATAATGCACATACCGCTATGTACTTGCGCCATATATATACACTAGACAAGACGAATCCATTGAGCCTACCCGTGAGTCAATCGGAGTTGACCTGCAATAGGTTGAACATGGTCAGCACTGCAGGAGGAGCAGGAAGAAGAGGAGGAGGAGTAGAGCAGCGGATCAAGAGCCAATAATGCATGCAACCCAGTGTGCTTGCAGCATCTTAATATACTCGACGAGACAAATCGATTGAGCCTACGTGCGAGTGAATTGGAGTTGATCTGCAAAGTTGGAAGGAGGTCAGCACTGGGGGAGGAGCAGGAGGAGGAGGAGGAGTAGAGCAGCGAATCGAGAGCCCATAAAGAGCCAATAATGCACGTACCCCAGTGTGCTTGCACCATCTTAATATACTCGACGAGACGAATCGATTGATCCTACCCGCAAGTTGATCGGAGTTGATCTGCAAATGTTCGAAGGAGGTAAGCACTTCAGCAGGAGCAGGAGCAGGAGCAGGAGGAGTAGAGCAGTGAATCAAGAGCCAATAATGCACGTACCCAAGTGTGCTTGCACCATCTTACTATACTCGACAAAACGAATCGATTGAGCCTACCTATGAGTGAATCAGAGGTGATCTGCAAAAGTTCGAAGGAGGTCAGCACTGGAGGAGGGGCAGAAGGAGGAGGTGAACTAGAGCAGCAAATCGAGAGCCAATAATGTACGTACCCCAGCGTGCTTTCACCATCTTAAAATACTCGACTGGACGAATCGATTGAGCCTACCTCCAAGTCAATTGGACTTGATCTGCAAAAGTTCAAAGGAGGTCAGCACAGCTGGAGGAGCAGGAAGAGAAGGAGTAGAGGATTGAATCAAGAGCCAATAATGCACGTACCCCAGTGTGCTTGCACCATCTATATATACTCGACGAGACACATCGATTGAGCCTACCCGCAAGTTAATTGCGGTTGATCTTCAAAAGTTTGAATGAGGTCAGCACTGGCGGAGGAGGAGCAGGAGGAGGAGGAAGAGGAGGAGGAGGAGGAGAAGGAAGAGTAGAGCAGCAAATTGAGAGCGAATAATGCACAAACCCCATCATGCTTACACCATCTTGATATACTCGACGAGACGAATTGATCGAGCATAGTAGCAAGTCAATTGGAGTTGATTTGCACAAGTTCAATGATGGCCAAAAGTAGAGAAGACGGATTGACATATGGTGTGGTGTAGTGAATTGCTAACAGGTGATGGAGATGGTGATGGTGCAAATAAAGGTGGAGCGAGTGAAATAAGGCTTCAGGGGTGGAAATAGTTGTCAGGGTGATGGTGATGGTGATGGTGATGGTACAAATAAAGGGTGGAGTGAGTAAATTAAAGCATCAGGAGTGTAGGTGGTTGTCAGGGCAATCATGGCGATGACGATGGTGATGGTGATGGTGATGGTGATGGCAATGGTGATGGCAATGGTGATCAGGGTGCACATACAGATGTAGTAAGTGAAATCAGAGTGCAGGGGTTCAAGGTTTGTAAGCAAATGTTGAGAACCAAACACATATATCAATTAAAATGACTAAACAAGTATTTGAATCGTTGTGATGATGGGATCACATCATCAAACTCTTTGAAGCCTGGTTGAAAAATATCGATGGAGTGGCGGAAATCATTTGTGGAGAATGCAGAGAAGAATCCATGCGTGGGGTCCATTTTCGGAAATCAATTTCACTTTTTGCTGATGAGGTTGCTGACAGTTGCCATTGTAGGTTTCCTGAAAAGCTCATCGATCGTAGCTCTGCTCAAGTTGTGTTGCATACACTAGTGCGCAAATCGATACTCCTCCAGGCAAGAAAATGGTGACCATTGATTCATTTGATGGTCCAGGATATCAAAATACTCGTAGCTAATAAGCTTGCCTGCTAGACAGTTTTCCGAGTGTGGAGTACCATAATGGATTCTGCGAACTGCAGCTTGCTCTCAATCGACATGCAGGTGTTTGCCATGGGCTACTGTATCACCGGAATCATTGTTGGAAGGGTGAAGCACAGGGTGACAATGCAGTTCATGAACGAATGGAAGTAGAATACAATCATGCTCAATCACAAAACCATCATCTGGCAGTTGTTTGGCTGATATATAAAGAATCCTGTCTTTGATGTCACAATCGAGGTGTGTAATGCAAGCACCAATGTAGGAGTACATCTTCGAGCGGTAAAGATAGTGTTGACGAATATCGATTCGTTATTAGGAAAGTGAAACATCACACTCTCAAGACGCATCTCGAAAGTTTTAAGCTACCGATAGCTGGGCACACTGGCCGGTCCTCAGGAACAGTCCCTCCTAGATTTACTTTTTCTAAAAGAGGGTCCTAACACTCTTGCAGAATTTCTCTCCTCCTCCTTCATACACTTACAAAGTGGTGAATTGCTCTCTCATTTTCACCATCACTGGGATCTCAAAAAGCATACTGCATCTGCATTCTGCTTGCCACGGGGACTGATTTGCGCCCTCAGAAGGCCCTCCTACCCACATTCCCCGATTTATGGTTGTCACTTTTTCTTAAGTTGGTACCTTACATGCACCGTGCATTCAATGTACATACCAACCCAGCAACACCATCGCTGGGTACAACAACTAGAGCGAGGACAAACAAGTGGAATATAACTGCAGAGCATGCAATTAGTTGGCTTTATGATGAATTTAAGTGTTCAGACAACGAATCAGGGCACTTAGATGATTGTAAGCACATTGCTTCCTAGATGAATTGCAACCCAGATGATGTTGCTGGATCGAGATAACCCCTCGCAGTGCACTTATATATTCATCTGTCCTGTACACCTTACTTACAATCTCCAGAACATTTGACAGACCCGGCTCACCTCTGCTACTGCATCGCATTACCCTTGACAATATATTCAACACTCGCAACACTTGTTCAGAGTAAGGAGCATTTGATATCCGGCAATCCATCATCGGCCACTGTTGAGAAAATACAAGGTAATGGGATGCCTTCTGGTTGCCGAAATCAGTTGTCACTGTTAGGGGTTCTCCTTTAGCAGCGGTAATGATACATGAATGGATTGCAGCACATACATGTGATGATCGCACGTGACTCATATGCACAACACCTAATTGTGTAACATCATCACGGTTGTCACTCGGGTGATCTTAACTGGGATTACACTTCACTCATGGGTCGATCAATTTGCAACAAGCACTCTTGTGCTAGTGAATTCACTTCTGATGATGCAATTATGTCTCCATTACTGGGAAGTGAAAAATCTTCAGCAGTGCACTTGATTATTGGCCACCTCTACAATATCTAGTGTTAGCAACGGGTCAGGGTAACCCACCAGCGGTCCGAGTTTTGACTAGCGGTTCGGTTCGGTTCGGTTCCAGACCCGGCCAAAAACCGGACCCTCTTTGTCTTGTCAGGGTTGTTACCCGGACCGGACATCAACCCATCGGTTTTTGGCCGGGTTGTACCCGGACCGCCGTTCTATATTACGTTTCCTACAACTTTAGGTCCAATTAAGTATATGAGTTGTGATTGTATTGTGACATGATCAATATGTAGATTGTACAGAATTAACCGCTCTTTCACCTCCTGCGTTCAGATTGGCGATCCGACCAATAGTCGTTGAGTGGCTTCGAATAAACGCACAATATCAGGCGAAATTGGGGGGTTTTTGATTGTGACTAAACTAATATGGGTCGAATCGCAAACCCGAACGCGGGAGGTGAAAGAGTGGCTAATTCTGCACAATCTACATATTGATCATGTCACGATACGATCAGAACTCAAATACCTATTTGGAGCCAAAGTTGTGAGGTTGAAATGCCGGGTTATGGTGGTAAAACAGGCCCAATTGCAACGGTCCGGGTTTGCATGTGGTAAGACCCGTTCCAATGGTTCGGTGCCGGTTCCAACCGTAACCCGGAACTGTACTAGTGGGTCAGAACCGTTGTTAAAACTAACTATATCCTATCTAGCGGGACATCACACAGTTAGTTTGAGCTTATGCAGAATTACGTGTGCCGCAGACGTAACGCAAGAAACAAGTACGAGGGATCTACAAGCCCACGCATTCAGTGGTGGCCACGCCTTGTGGCACTCCCCGGTCTACGGAAGGTTGAGACCCAAGCATGCGGTGTATGAGGGATTATTTACATTGGCTGAAGAAAAGAGGCCAGAAGCAAACCTGCTCATTGGTTTGAGTTAGTATGCATTGCAACATCATACTCATGTAATAGCACCAGGTTGACATGTCAAAATCTACATTGGCAGAGTATCGGTCAGTTGCCAATTAATTCCCTGACATGATGCCGAATGACCAGATCACGGCGAGGCCATTAGTAGTGAAGAGATATGAATATATATTGCGATAAGCACTGATAAGACTATGAGTCATCAGATGTTCCAACTCCTGACCAGATATGAAGCAAGATATCTAAGTTGAAGTTAGGAGTTGTCATATTGGTGGGTTTGATATCATGACATGAGGATGGCCCTAGCGGGGGTGTAAAGCCTGAAAACCACTCATGCATGCACACGATAACCTTGAGGGAATTGGTGGCACTATCAATGAGTCACTTAAGTTGATCTTGGCTCTAAGGTATGAAGCAAACTATGTGTCATGGCGGTAATCTGAAGGCAAGCTTAACCTGAGGATCTGACTGTATAAGAACTCACATTGTCCCTGACAATGAGAAGAACCAAGCTCTAGCAGCAATCCACAGTCAGACATTACAAGTGAAGAACACCTTAAAATATTATTAAGACTTCTGTCTATTCAAATTCAAAATTATATCACTATCTCATTAACGTAAATATTCGCAATATCTCTTCGACGACATTGACACACTCTCAATACACACACCAGAAGGCCATTGAAACTTTCGGGAATCTCGTTTGCTATTACAACAACCAGGGTTTAACCTACATCTCCTGCATTATTTCTTACTTGACCATTACCAAAGGTATTAGATACGACGAGAACAGATAAATCACAACAGGGCCGCTAATCTTCGAAGAATTCTCCGATCATTGACTTTGCACAGACAAGGAAGAGTTTTGAGCTCTCACTAGTGTGATACTAGATAAGAGGTTGAGTCTTGGAATAAGACGAGGAATTAGATAGGCGGCTGTACTTAGTATAATAAATGTTGTATTGAGTATTGGGATTTAAGTACACCTGTAACAGTCACGGATGCTAGTACAATCCAGATGCCGATTCAACCAGTCCACCTCTGGGCCAAGAATGCTGGTGCTGGAGTCGGCCAATGGGTTGCAGAAACCATAGGGATTTGGCAGGAGAATGGTGGCTTGTTGATACAACAAAAAGATTATAAAGTGAGGGAGTGCGTCTGGGAGATTGCCCAGTCCACGGGCATCAGCAACAAGCTAGGCACCAGCCCCGAACAATGAGAGTAGTGTTGGCAACTAATCCGGGTAACCTGCCAGTAGTCTGGATTGGGACCGCTAAAACGGGTCGGTTCGATTCCAGACCCGTCCGAAAACCTGACCCTCTGACGCTTGGCAGGCCAAACCCAGACCCGTACCCGTCAACCCGCGGGTTATGCTGGGTCTGGCTCGACCAGTCGGTTCCAATCTCCGGTTCTGCGTTTCGCGTTTCACCCGTATGGTTGCATCCAGATATGCTACTGTTGATTGTAAAATATTGACATTGGTACGTCACAGCACATTTTCGATGTATTGGCCGCCTTAATGATCAACACAAATAGACACACATGCCCTACCACATCCTGAAAATGAGCGTCATCGGAGGGTCAACGATTGTTGGCTGTGTATCTTGCGTGATTTGAGGGTGGCACAGGTCAAATATGGTCATAAACAAAGCATTGGCTGCCTTTATTGCAAAAAATGCAAGCGAAACGCTCCCTTCCCCATCTTGAAAATGAGCATCAATTGAGCGTCAACGATTGTGGGTCTTGCATCTTCGGTAATATGAGTGGCACTTTATCACAAGCATCCATAAGCAAGGCTAGGGCAGACTTTACGGGCTGATATGTACAGAATATTCCCACCACATCCTCCAGGACAGTAATAACTGATTTGATTTACAGAGCTACCACTAAGAATTCGTGAGCCTTTTAGCGTACCAAAACAGTCAATACCATGTATATAGACAACAACAGCCACATCGCGCTGTAATTAACTATAATGGAAGGCCAACAATCGTTGACACTCCATTGACGCTCATTTTCATGATGGGGCAGGGAGCATTTCACTTTCTCTTTTGCCTATAAAGTCAGCCAATACTTCGTTTATGACTATGTGCAACCTATCGCCCCGCAGATGACCCAAGATACATGACCAAGAATCCTTGACGCTCCGTCGACGCTCATTTTCATGATGGGGCAGGGAGCATTCCACGTCCCCTTTTGCCTATAAAGGCAGCCAATACTTTATGTATGACTATTTGAAACCTATTGCCCCCCAGATTACATCAGCAGAATGTATTTTAGTCACTGGAAGACTCCAGGAGTGTCTGAGAGGATGTGGGGTGTAAACTTTGATGTGTCAATGTCAGAAGAGTATCAGACTGTAGGAGGGCATTCCGGCCGGCCTTCAGAGTAACCAGGATCACTGATGACTGGTACAGGAGTACCATCGGAGTGATTCGGATGAGTTTGGAAACTCCACGGAGCGCCGGAGAGAACTTTGGGCGCACCTGGGAGCACCTGGAAGCACCTGGGAGCACCTGGGACCGCCAGCAACAAGTCTAGGTGTGCTGGCGGCAAATCTAGGAGCATCTCTAATCACAGAAGAGCAGTCTGGGAAAAACATGTTCTTTGGGAACGCTGCTAGTGCACCTGGTAATCGAAGCTACTACTTATTGTTCAACGATTGTTAAAACTCATGCATTCTGTTTGCATTCTCATCTATATATCTATGTATCTATATAGCTACCCATCTACACACAGTATATCTGGACTGGCTGCTGGCGGTGCTTGAGAGCAATTCGAGGTGCAAGTGAAAATAATGATCGAGTGAACTCAGAGATACCCAAGGCCGTGATCGAGTGAGTTGGGAGATGCACTTGGAGGCCATAATCGAGCGAGTTTCGACATACACTTGGAGGCTGAGATCGAGCGAGTTTGGAAATGCAGTTGGAGGGGGTGATTGAGCAAGTTAACTGATACACTTGGAGGATGTGATCGAGCGAGCTTGGAGATGCACTTTGAGGGAGTGATGGAGCGAGTTTGGACATGCACTTGGAGGCCATGATCATGCGAGCTTGGAGGCCATATTGGAGGGAGATTGGAGATGCACTTGGAGGCCGTGATCGAGCAAGTTTAGAGATGGACTTGGAGGCTGTGATTGAGCGAGATTGAACTAGGACTTGGAGGCGGTCGATGGATGGCGCGCCGGGTGCTGAGACTCTATTCATCAGATAGTCAACTCGTAACCATGGGAATGTGACAATATGACTTTTGCATTGAGCTCTCATGGAGAGCTGGCTGATGGCGGTCGATGGTGTAGGGAGGTACGCCGGAAGCTGAGGCTACATTCAGGGGTCAACTCGTAATCATGAGAATGAAGGGAAGACAAACAACCTTGGGTGGATGCTATACTCGGTGTATGCTGTACTCGATGTCAACTCATAATCATGGCATGGAGCGACAGAGAGGGATGACATAACATTCTGTTCTGCAATGATGGTTGAGTTGTGGACGAGAAAGAGAGAGATGGGGGATGAAGATGAGAATGATGTGGAGGATCCGAGTGGATATGAGACATCAGGGGTAGGACTTGCCTGATTGGATTGGGAAGACCTTGTATTGATGTAATTACATGCTGGATCAAGACTCATACCTGCCCTATCAAGGATGGTAAATCGACTCACACACGAAATTCTCTTCAGTCCCAGTTCCTCATGATGATTTCCCCCATCTTCTCTCATCTCTCTCTTTCTCGTCCTCAAGTCTACCATCATCCAAGAACACAAAGTTCAGTCATCCCTCTGTATCTCTCCATGCCATGATCAAGAGTTAACACCGAGTACAGCATACACCGTGTACAGCATACACCAAGCACAGCATACACTGCGTAAAGCATACACTGCGTACTGCATACACCGCATACTGCATCATCCCAGGATCGACTGTCTCCTGTTCCCAGCCAGTCTCTCATCTCTCGGCAGACCATGTTGTACTCAATTCTCTACATTCCCACAATGACGAGTTAACCAATGAATTGAGTCTCAGCTCCCGTCGTGCCTCCCTCCCAAACAACCGCCTTCAGATTGGCCGCCTCAAAGTACTCCTCCAATCCCCCTTGATCACGGCCCCCCAGTGCATCGCTACACTTGCTCGATCATAGTCTCTAAGTATATCTCTAAATTCCTCCAATTATGGCCTCCAAGTTCGTTCGATCACAGCCTCCAAGTGTATCTCTAAACTCGGACAATTACAGCCTCCCAGTGAATCTTCAAACTCGCACGATTACGGCCTCCAAACTTGCTTAATCACGGCCTCCAAGTGTATCTCCAAACTTCCTCGGTTACGGCCTGCACGTTCGCACCATCACAGCCTCCAAGTGAATCTCCATACTCGCTCGATCACAGCCTCCGAGTACATCTTTAAGGAGCGAAGGCGGGGTGTACGGAAATACAGGGGTAATGGAGATAGAAAGAGTCACGGGGAGTATATATTCGGCAGACCCTGGAGTAGATAGGCATCATCTCATATCCATCTCATCTTATCATACCATGAAAATACACACTCTATCTTTTCCAACTTTTGGTCTCACTCGCTCTGTCCGCGATATCGTGGATCCACGCAATTGCGTGGGATCCAAAGAGCTGGGTAGTATCACATCTTTTCACCCGATTCCTACGCTCCTCCAAACAAAACTGCTCTTTCTCATGAATTCTATTTGGAAGTCGTAGGAGGTGCGGCGGGGTGTTGATGGTGGGCTCTCTGTCGTCTAGCTCCGTCATTTTACCGCAACGGCCTCGAAATGGTGCATCTCCAAAAGTTCTCTCAATGGGCATGGCCTGGTGCTCCTCCGATTATGCTTGAGTACCATCTGCGGCCAGAATGACCGTATGTATATATAGAGAGAGACTGAAATAATGCATGCCATATTATGATGTAGCGAATCTTGTGACTGTAACAAAGATGAATATGATAAGTGTTACGGGGGTTTCTTAGTCCCAATAATCAATACAATATTTATTGAACTAAGTACAGCCGCCTATCCAAATATCTCTTTCTCTCCTCGTCTTATCCTAAGACTCAACTTCTCGTTCCTGTACAACGAGAACTCCCAATCTAAACCTATACCACAGACCGTCCCCTCTGTAGATATAAATCACGCTTCCTCGTCGAACAACAGGTCCTTGGAAAACTCCTCGAATGGTAATAAGCCTGTGTTCAAATACCGCAACACCGGGTAGTCGATATTCTCGAGTTGCACGAAACGAAAAACCACTCGGTAGGTGTGGGTTAAATTGAGCTCTTGTAAACTCAATAGAAGATTGCCGAATAACTCGACAACTCGTTGCAGTGCGTATTCGACTTGTGAATACCTGTGCCCAGGCATATAACGGATAATCGCATAGGTTGATTAAGGAAGAAATAATGGAAACTTATTTCTTTTAAAAGTATAGATAAATAGATAGAATTCTTAATAATATTTTAGAATCGTCTTAGGTGTTCTGAAAGCTAACTTGCTCGCTGATGTCCTCCATTTCCTTCGACCAACGCTGGCTCTTTATAGCCCGTGCTTCCTCATAGCGCTGACAGCGTTATCTCGGCCACGCCCTCTTAGCGCCCGGAATAACTCGCCACAACACCCTCAGGTAATTGCGCTCATACAATGTGGTTTGAAAGCGTTACGCTCCTGATAACGATCAGGCCATCCATTGCGCGATATCAACTGTGACATCCTTGCATCGTACGAGTCGGTAGTTGGAACATCTATCACCCGAGCGATAATGCTTGCGCCTTTTAATCCCTCATGCACATGAGTTATTAATTGCGTCATAGACTTAGTCGGCGACCAACCGATGCTATGCCAATGTAGTTTAAAGACGCGTAAGCTCGTATCCTATACGAGGTTACATTGCGATCCAGACCACCAGAGTCAACTTAGTGGTGCTCGCTCTAGGCACACTGCCTACGTCAATAATCCCTCAGTTATGTCATGCTAAGGTCGAGACCTGTCTCCAGACCGGAACGTGCTTCTCCGAATCCCATCCCGCTTTTGGGTGGGAGAGAAGAGCTCACTTAATCGCATATGACTATCAACTGCCGTGTGTGATTACCACACATGTCCCGCATAGTAGCTAGGTGCGAACGAAGTACCCACACTTCGCGGGATCAACATGTACTCACGTCATGGAGCA
>Ga0307515_10000801_pt1 | contig 72494 bp, 65 predicted proteins | sample 17_EM_MG_FD_194513 | JGI IMG/M metagenome (GOLD analysis project Ga0307515, IMG submission 194513) | Populus trichocarpa ectomycorrhiza microbial communities from riparian zone in the Pacific Northwest, United States - 17_EM | ecosystem: Host-associated > Plants > Roots > Unclassified | place... | reverse complement strand
TCGTATCATATTCATATAGAGAAATTGCAAACAAGCCTTGTCTATCTCACCTCCATCAAAGAACCCATCCTTTTCCAACCCTTCAAAGAACTCGCGCCACGTTTCTGTCTGGGAACCAGCTAATTGATTCCACCATGCTTCGATACGTTGATTGCGTGTTGATGTACCAAAGGAGTATATTTTATTGAAACGGTAGCTCTGGTTTCTCTGCTCAACGTAGTTTAAGTTGAGAATTGCATACGAGGACAACCTCCCAACCCATATCTGAGTGTATAGTTTTTGGAAACACGCCCATCTTCTCAACTGCTTCCAGAAATTGTTTATTGACAGATACAGCCGTCCGGTTTGAATGGCCACAGTAACACCAGATTATATACCAAGAGTACGCATCAATGCACCCATAGATCTCAAATCCAAATGGTGAAAGCTTATCGTGTCCATCGATTGACCATACACGGTTTGGTCCTTTTACTTCATAGCGACCACGTTTGCATAACCGAGTAAGCCGGCGAAACTCAACTTGTTCAGCATCGGTTGCCCGTACACGACCCTGAAGCTCACGCCTACATATATCAGTATCAAGTAACACTGTTCAAGTTGCTGCAGATAATGCTTTGCGAAGAATACTTACTCTGATACAAACAACCCTGATTTTCACACAATACCCATCAAGTATGACTGACCCCACCTGAGACTTTGACCTGAATCACGATGCTGACTCAATATTGTTTCCAACTGTGTAGCAATTTCATCCTTACTTATGGATGGTGGTCGTCGATGGAGAAGACGGATGGTAGGATGCAAGCGAATATTTTTCAATTGCGTTGACGTTATATGGTAACCATGTCTTTGTAAAGCATGTAGCATATCGGCTGTTGTAAAATTGTCTATTCAGAATTTGGGAATTAAACCCACAAGCGTCTCGTCTTTCCAGAGTGAAATGGTACTGCGTTTGTTGGGGAACTTCCATTCCTTGAACTTTTTCTTGTATGATTGTTCACTAATTGATAGAAAGTGGATATATGTCAGTTAATGTAAAATATTCAAAGACGAACTATCAGAATTGGACTACCCCGCCGTGAAGTTGTGATCCCGTTGCATCAATGCCATCACGTCATGCAGGGTTTTACCCTCAACAACGTAGTGATGGTAGGGTGTATCCTTATGATTGTCCCAGCTGTACATAATTGTAGAATGAAAAAGATAGATGGCTACTAGTAGATAGTGCGACACCGATAGTTCACAGCGTGTTTGTGAATGTTGAGATACCGATTGTGTGGTGTTACGCCCGGGTGGTGTTGCGCCTGAGTGGTGTTGCACCTGGGTGGTGATGAAGTTGGGTGGGGTATCCGGCAGTTGCCGTTGGCACACATCACATACATGTAAAGCAAGTATGTGTACCATATACCGCATCAGTAGCACAACATATATCCAAACCTTTGAGAAAATTACTGTAGCACATGAAGTCAGGCACAGCAACATAAAGCAATAGCGTGCACGTTTGTTGGAATTCAATTCAACATTATTGGTCGACATGTGCATTGAATTGCTCTGAAAACAAGTTCATCTTCAATCCTCACTGTTTTAACATACTAGTAGAGGAGTTCAGCAACGTCAACAACATGCAAAATATAGATACTCCCCAAACAAATGCAGACGTACTGAAAGAAGCAACTGCAGTGATTTTAATGGTATTTACAACACGATTGAGCCACAACTGCTTGGTCAAAGCAAGGAAAACTCAGTTCCACAGCCACAATATATCACTCACATCACAAATACGCATGCTTTGATCTCTGACATCAATATCGCTGGGTGTACCGCTGCACATCTATGGCTACTGTTGTTTACCGTCTGCTTTACATTGAAATAAGTAGAAAATCGTAAACTTTATTCATGATTTCTAGCTATTCAAGTTTTATTACTTACATACGCTGTTCCAGAATTTCCTTATCTCCAACTACCTTTCCTTTTCCAGATTTCCAGAAATTCCTAACACGAGCAGTCAACCTCTTGTTAATCTGCATGCTGCTTCCAAATCTTGTAAATCCTTTCTTGATTGTACCACCAACAGTGCCGTGGACATGAACTGGCCCTTGCCAAATTTGTTCCACAACACCGTCAATCTTTTCGTAGTCAAAGATGATTCCATAATCAGCAATGTAGAAAAACCCACCACTCATCTCAAAGCCGTCTTGAAAAGAGGTAATTTTTCCAGTTGATGCAGCAACGTTGCCACCAATACCATGTGTAAAGGTAGAAACATCATTGTCAATGTGGCCCATATTTTCAAACCCATTTATATTCCTAACGTCAGACATTGTAAAGAAGAAACAGGGAATTCAAACTTACTGTACATGTAAGCAAGGTTTGAACAGAAGATATAAGGATGATTCTTCTTTTCATCTTGAAAATCCACCCCCAACGCTGGGACACTGTAGTCATAGCATTCCATTTGTTGGTTTTCAAATAGGCCTGGTGCCATATCCCTGAAGCTTTCCGCAAACATGCGGTGAATCTCCTTTCCACCCTCTGAGTGGTTGTACCAGATAGAAGGATCCACGCTGGTGTGGGGCACATAGGTTCCAAAAGCCTGACCCTGCTCCATGGAGGCACGCCATCCAATGGCACGCATACCTCCTCCTACCATTGCATGATTGTTAGCAACAGAGGGGTGGAAGCCTTTATCTCGTGTGAAGTAAGAGAAAATATGTTGAAACTTGGCTTTGGATTCGGGTGTAAGGTCCTTGACTTCAGTTATCCTGATTGCTGCAACAAGCTCATGTGTGTCCTCATCCAGAATGTAGATGGAGCTGCTACCGCGTCCGCCAAGACGTTTAAAATCGCAGAAAATAGGGTTGTTAGGGGCATATTGTTGGCCTTTCATAAAGGTGGCGCGTTCTGGACACCTTGGACAGTAGACAATCCTCACATCGCGTTTTTTGTCTTTGAGTAGTTCCTGTGCCTCACTATGAAAGGAACCCGCTGCGACAAGGCCTTCCAATCGTTCGGCCTCCTTAATTGCACCTCGAGTCTCTTTTCTCTTTTCCTTGCCTTCGGCCTTTTTGCGTAGAAATCTCTGCCGCTTCCGAGTCTCATCCTCAACTTTTTGTTGTTCTTTTCTAGACAGTTCGAGTCTGAGTCGAGTCCCCTCATCAAGCATAGGTGCATTGACATCACCGCCAGTGACATCAGAGCAGTCAAGAGAGAAGGTCCGGTCTGCGTCCCCTTTACTGGTTGAGCAACTTGGTATCTCTCCTTCTGTCTGAGCCACCGGGGCTTTATCGGATGGAGTAGCATTGGACATCGTGTTTCGTTTTGTTTCCGTCGGCCGCTCGTTTGGTTGATTGGTTTCGCACGTTTTGTTTTGCCTGTTTTGTTTCACTCGTTTTGGGTCGCCCGTTTTGTTTCGCTGGTTTCCTTTCGTTTCGACTGGTTGGAGAGTGACCTGTTTCGTTGCAGTATGTGGATGTATGAGTGTGAGAAAGGAGAATCTCGCTTAGAACACACCTAAAATCTAGTCTAAAATCTGGCCGAAACTCGATGCGGCTCTGCTCACTTTTTGAGTTCGGAATAGCCCTCAGCTGCGATACCGAGCCGAAAACCTCGCAAAAACTTAGGGTTAGGTCGTTGGCACAGACGACTTTTTGCAGATGGCTGTCGCGCAGTGGCGCAGTTACTTAGATCCCGGTACCCAGGCGTGGTCTTGCAAATCTCAAAAGTGCCCTTTCATCCATCCACCCTTCCGTAGTTTTGTCCTTCCGGGCCCCCGTAATACTTCGACCAGTTCGAGGCCAGGGCCGAAAGGAGGTTCCTGCGAAATATCGTCCGCAGACCTAAATACAGCAATACAGTCTAGATTCACCTACAATCAATATAGCAATTGTAGATAACCAAAGAAAATCCAAAGTAAAAGGGAACAAACTGCGGGTTAGGACACTGATCCAAACCTGATGCACTACTATCATGTCCTCTTTATAGTTGTTGCGCCCATGATTCTCACTAATTGATGCATCGGACTCTCCTAGAATCATATATTTAAGCAAACTTGAGCTCTCCTTATGCTAGTCAGATCTTTTGAGGCCTCTAAGAAACCCCAAATATAGAAAGGAAACAAATGTCATTCTACTCTCCCCGGCAGCGGAATGATTTACGCCAGTTTCAAAGCGATCAATTCGATGATATATATCTATGTTGAACGATCAGAATACCTGGCAGTCACGCTGACCAAAGAACTCCTAGTGTTCGAGTATCAGCCTGGTTATATACTACCTAAAAACAAATGTGGCGCCTACCTGCGCGAGATAACATCCCGCAAAATCTCTATGCAGTGTGTTAGCCCCATTCGGGTAAGGCTGAGATGCATGAAGGGTTCACTTATAAGGACTTTCACATGGTGATCCACATCTTTGGGGCAAATGAAATCCTCCGGGTTCATCTTCTTTAATAAGTGCTCCAGGTCAATTGTCTCATAGCCCTCAGGCTCGATCTCCTCATCTACAGTGTCGCTGGAATCAGAATCCGAGTGTAAGGGTTTATCATTTTTGTCAATGTCGGTTGAACTAGTAAGAGCACGCTCGATTCCACGCTTGGGCCCGCGGAGCAGGAATTTGTATAGAAGAACCTTGTTTGGGCCGGTATTCCTTGGAGGAACGACCAGATATCGTGAAGTAGTGTAACGTGCCATGGTCGTCGGATAACAGGACTTTAGGAGAGAAAACAGGCTTATGTACCCGATACCTTAGTCTGGATTCTCTCAAATCTTGCTCGGTTGTGAGTCGAGCTTGCGAGAACCCAGACTACCGATACCTACTTGTGAGAAATGTGGTCCTAAAATTACTGGTATCGCTAAATCATACTTTTCGTCTCCCCACGCAAGCGCCTGCATAAGTACTGTCAACATCACCCAATGACGGGTGGCGTGCGGCTAAGGCAATGACTACGGTGTGGCGCCCAGTGATTGGCCGAAGATTTGACAGCATCACTCTACAAGTAACATCATTTTAAGTCCAATCTAAGTGAAAGTACATCAAATGTACGCGTTAGCGTTGTCTTTAGATGTATCCATCATAGATCTAGTAACTACATATAGCTACGACTTGCTCTGTTTGGTCTTGCTTACAGCTAGAGGCCATAAATTGGAACCAAAAGCGATTCCCCTGCTACAGTTCTCGTTGGCAAAATCCTTCCAAACGGCAGAAAAAGTTTATCAAGAAAGTTGAACGATCAGTAGTTAATCAGGTCTGTGGTTGTCATCCAAGCGCCCGATATTGCCCTTCGTCCACAACAACACTCTGTTTCAAATCCTGTTATGCAACGTCATAGACGAATAGCAGATTTAGATTATATTAAATTGTGCGCAGGTTTGGTTAAACACAGTGATGATCTTCGATGCGATGGTATGTACAGCTATATCACAAACTGCACACCCAACCTGACGCAAATGGTAATGGGAATTCCGATTCCATTGAACTAAATATGGACAGAGTAAGGGGATGTTGATCATACTATCGTTTCCTATAATACTTAAAGAGGCGAATCAATTAGCTTCGATGAGCTTCGATCTTTATTACCTGCTTGCAAATTAGCATATGTCCTATTATCTGACCGTATCCAGTTTACCTGTAGCGACGCAGGTGGCATATGCAAACCCGCTGGCCATCTTTTATTCGCCCTAGTGTTGTGGAGTTGCAGAGGGGCCAGCACGGCTGGGATAGTAGACAAATATAAGCACGAATCTGATGTCCAAAGAAACTGAACACTGCTAGATGATACATTATGAATTGAAAAGCCTATTTGATTTACTTCTGAAGGTGCATAAGCGACACGCCGGCATGTAAGCACGTTACATAGTCTGCAAAGATCGATCGGTTGGGTCAGCTTGTTGCCTGCATATTTGACAGTTCGGCAAAGTCAACTGGTAGCGCTTTTTTGTCCATGACGTTGGATACACCTAACCCAGGATTCTCTGGGTTACTTGTGAATTATAGCTATGGACTCCTGAGGCGGCGCTGGTATATTGGCAACAACGCTACAAGCAACTAGGTGCTCCATATGGACGGTGAAAGCCAGCGGGTTGCAGTATACTACCATCGGTTCAGCTTGAATTCAGTTGGTGTACTTGCAAACCTCAGCTCACCATTCTGGGCAGCGACTTTCGGGTCATAGTACATTGGAACTTGTCTGACTTTTTGCTCTTTCTTCTGGAAGATTGTGTTTTGCGTTCCCTTTGCATGCATTCTAGATGACGATTCCTTCGTCAGTTCCTCCATGATATATAGAGGTTGAAACCCAAGATCAGCACCCCAAATGCTACGTGTATCTCATTCATCTTTACAGTCTGGCAGACTAGCACTTATAAGCCTGACTCCAGCATACCCAACAATATGCATGTCTACGATCCTCGGCCAAAACCTTATCTGCAGATTCCGTCGAAGATGTGTTAGGTATGCACAAATATGTAATACAAAGCACCAGCGCTGATGAATTAATGACTGTTTCTCCAGATCTTCTGCGTCCATGATAAACCATCAGGCCTTGATCCAGATCCTGTCTACCCAGCTGGCGCCATAGATGTTATGTCCGGCAGGCCTGGATTGCTGACCAAACCACGGACCATTGGTTTTCCAGCCCAGGACCTTTTTTTAAAACACCAAGATACAAAAATCGGGAGGAAAATGGATAGATGATTATTATTGCGCACGGTTTATCACTCGGTAATTACTATTCGTGCGATATTACACTAGCAATTAGCGACGAGCTAGGTGGATATCTAACGCGAACGGAATAGTTGCAGTTCAATTGGGATGAGAAAAAGGCGTTGGAGTGGCTGGGGAGATGAGTGTCTCAACTCGCAGTCTAGAGTTTCCGATTGCCAAACGCGGGATAGCTCCCTATAACTGGGACCGTGAGTATTATTGTTGGTATTTCTACAGCGGTTTTCTCCCTGGGAATCAACATATATACTGTCTTGGACGGTAGATTTATTAATGTATTAGGTTTTTCAGAACATGGTTAGGTGAGTCATGGGTGTTGGGGTAAATAGGATGAAACTTATCGGGACGCATGCATGTTCTGCGCACATTGATCCAAATATAACACAATCAATGTTGAGTTTGAAAGAGAATATCTTTCGCGTCGGTAGAGCATGTGAACTGAATAACTACAGGAAAATATATAATCAAACGCGTCAAATAGCCCAAAACATAACACCAGAAACCCGTGTATAAACCGTCTAATTAGGTCCTCCCCCATAGTAGTACCGTATTCGTGATTTTCATCGGGGTCTGTAACAATGTGAGCTCATAGCAATGCCACCCCAACTAACAAAAGACATCCATACCGATATGGCGTGTAAGAGATGATATCAACCATCGCGATGCTCCTGCAAGCGGAAAATAAGCTTCCCCTACTACACAAAGCGACAAAGTCTAACCGATGAGCATCGCGTAAATCTCTCGCTATTTGCAGGTAGTCCCCTGCTTGAGCTGTTGGAAGCCGATCCAACACACTCCGTAACTTCTCCGGAGGCTCTCGTCCTTGCTTCGCCAGCTCTTGCCGGCACGCAACGAGCCTGAATTCGAGGCTGATTGCATCTCGTGATTCGTGGTTGATAGAATCCAGCCGGTTGGCTGCGGAAAGTGCCCGTGTAAACGAATCCATGGGGTATCAAAAAAGACTTCGGACAAGGCGTTCTGGACACTGCAACGAATGACTGAGTGATGTGTGATGGGAAAGTTTTGTCTGGTTGATAGAGTACCCGAATTTATCTGTGCGCTGCCACAACATATGCCGCCGTGACTTCCATTTGATTCCGTAGCTGCGCTGCAAGTCTCATGCCAACACACAAGAGGGCTGTTGATTTGGAGGTCCGTGCGTTAGCAGCCTCTTCAACTTGATAAGATGTCCATGAATTGAAATATCATGAGAAGCTGCGGTTTCCTTATGCTTACGGTAATGGATAAAACTTTCTGAAACGGGGAAGAGATATGTGGTAATAGTAGTTGAGTTGTTACGATCATGAGTACCGACCGTCCCAACCTCCAGTACTGAGATATTGTAGGGATCGGAGGTGCGGGACCAACAATTGACCAAATCAAAGAAAGGCGACAACTATGAAATCCCAAAGCTGCGGTAGAACGAGTGGCAATGCTGGACAAGAACAAGCTACCGTCATGCATCTTCTGTTTTTTCGGTCGGCGCCAGTGGATATTTTGAAAACCATTGGCAAGGATTTAGTACATCATCGCCATATAGAGGCTTTGCCCCTTCCGAAGCTAGCAGTAACTTATGAAGCCTTGCTTCCGTCCCGATAGAGATGTCCTCGTTGCCGATGAGATCGTGAGCTATCCACAACTTAAAAACTGTCAAGATCTGTTCATGCTCAAGTGTATTACGGCTCTCCGGACTTGCATCCAGAGCATCCCATTGGGCCTTGAGGACTTGGTGAAGATCGCTTGTCGCCCTCTCCAGTTCTTTGGGTTGGGGCTGACCATTAATAGCTAGTTGGATGATTTTGCTGGCACTTTGAAGCTTGCGAAATTCCTCAGGCATCCTTGTTGATGTATCTTACAGGGGTATCAGCAGGCTTAACGATAAAAACTCAGCACAAGCAAAGTAAACGCGTAAACAATATCAACTTACATGGCACCCATTCCGAGGGTGAAGAGCATGCGAACAAATTGCGATTTCGCCGGCTAGATCTGAGTCAGTACTAAGATTTAATCCGCCTATACTCTGAACGAAAAATACTGCTCCACGATATTATTCCAGGAAGCACGTGCGAGTGAGTATGGATGAAGTAATATCGAATCCTACTGCCAATGTTTCCGTTCAAAACGCGTGGAAGGGTGTTTCTCACTTGAATAAACATATGCCGTTACTGGAACCTGGCACTCCAACTCGATTGCATGGTTCATAAAGTCGTGCCTGCCTCACCCACGGAGTTTCCTTCCGGTGGTAATCCCCAGTCAGGACGTCCACAATGCGTCGCGATACCTGTTCGATTTTATCACGGGCTTCCAGGTTCTTATTGTATTCAGCGACCTGATCTCCGAGCACTGGGATCTTATTGTAGTGATGTGATTTTATAGATTCGCATTCCGAAGGAAATTTCACATCAACACGGTAATAGGTTGTTTCACTTCCATTCAATCCATTGCAGGAAAGTTCAACCATCTGAGAGGGAAGTCTCGTGTCTGTAGGTTGTGATAGCATTTGTTTGAAGACTGTAGAGGCGTTTTTTCGGAAGTCTGAACCAGATGGTAATAGCAGCCGCTCGTGGGTGCCGGTGCCTACATCTAAGAAGAGGGCTTCTTTGCGATGGAGATATAGTCGTTGCAGCTCGCCATAAGATTCTACTGCAGGGTTGTTCATTCCGTGGGAAGCGGCATCGACATATCCCCTTTCTTCGTATTGGTATGTTGGAAAAACAGTTGGAGCTGCTGTAGCAGCCATCAACGCTGCCTTTATTGTCCATCCTGTCCCATTCTCTGGCTCGATATCGCTTTCATCGTATGTTCGAAGCATACGGGGTACGAATTTGGTGTCTGTAAGTTCAATTACTGGCACAAGTCTATAGTCACGACAGGTTTCAGTAAAATCCTCATGACCACGGTCACTATTCACGTACACTTTGCAGCCCCCAGAGAATCCACCAGCTGGTACCAAAGGCTCCTCCGCAGTTAGACCCTGCTCCTCCAAGCATCGGACGATTGCCCTTTCGAGGCGCTTTGGACAGTAGCGATAAAAACAAAGGTCGTTATCCTTTCGTGAGAAGAATGTTTTGACTCCTCTGAAAGTCGCTTCGAACTTCGAGGTGCCGAACACTTCCTTTGCAAACTTTATGTATGCATCCATGCAGGCTTTTATGGACATCCGAAGCCGTCCCAACATGATGGCTATTATGCTGAATGTGAGGTTTTTCAGTGGCTGCTATTCAAGAGCAAGTACTCGAAGAACGTACCCTCCAGTTGAGGTGCCGCACATAATATCAAAATAGTCACAGGGTTTAAAGTCCTCTGAGTAAAGATCCCCACGGCCTATCGTGTCCAGTTCCTTTTTGATGGCTTTCTCCACTTCTTCAAGACTGCAGAGACTGGCATAACCTCTCACTCCTCCCCCATCTACAGTCAGTAGTTCGTCAGTCAAGTCTCACGCATGTAGTACCATACGGGACTTCCTACTTAGATTCAGAAGCATAATCGGCTTGTAGGGATTCAAGTAGTCAGACATAGTGGTAAGTAAACCGCACGAGGGATGGCAACGGTCCTTCAACGACCGTCGACCGAGCTATGGGCCTGTCCGAAGACACAACTGTTGCAAGATATACATCCATTTGACACGAGAGCAGCCTCCTCAGTCAGAACTTCTTCTGAGAGGGCCGGGTATGATCCGTCGCCAATGGGTGTATTTTGTAGGGCACCATCCTCTGCGGGTTGTGTTCGAAGCTGGATGATCTGCTGTTTCCTGGAGCCTTGTGTGTTCATGCGTGGAACTTGGTCGATATTAAAGAATTATATGTACGTTGTGCAACATGTCCGACAATTACTAGAGGGCGAATTGGGGATGCAATCAGCAACTCGACAGCGCATTATTTCCTCGCATGTGTCACACAACGCAGAGGTGAAGAGAGGGCAGTCTCATAATCATTTACTTACCATGTGAGGAAAACCACTACTATTGGCTTCCAAAGTACGTACGTACGATATGGCCACACTTCGAAGGTTTGAATACCCATTTCCTTTGGGCTCTTGGCGCCTATTCGCGATGGGAGGGGTGATGTAGGTATGCTGACGATTGCGCTCTCGGTTATACGAGATCCCGAGAATGATCTGATTGATCATGGATCACCGTAAGCCTTTTTTGTTGAGTAATACGATGGATGAGATCGTGGTCCGGGTATTCCAATCCAGTTTAAGGTTCTTGATTCATGCGTTCATGCTTCGACGATGTCCTGGTTCTGGATGGTGTAGCGATTCGACGATATTTTTTTGAGGGTGTGATTGCAACCACAGTTAAAAATCTCCATCAAATGAAAAGTGCAGAACCCGCATGATGCAGTTACCTGCAAGAAATCATGTCCGCAATCTGTCGGATAGAATGGATCTCCAGCGCCTAACGCGGATGCGCCCCCTTGTTTTGGCTTTGACTAGAAATTCGTGGTAAACGTTGGCGATCCAACAGCGCGAACAACTGCCTTGTTAGCCTATACACTCTGCCAGCATTGGTGCGTTGAATAGAAGGCGCTGACAGTTCATCCTTTGCACGAATATCGATCTGAGGCCCAGCTATTTTTGTAGGTTGTTTACCGGTAATACGATTAATCCGATGGCAAAAACAGACGCTTTATCGCCGATTCTGGGGTCCAAGCTCGAACAAATGGGAGTTGAAATGCCGTCTTCCAAAGGAGGAGAAATCCGGGCTTCTTTGCAACCATGTTTGGTTGATGATATCTCATAATTTTCAACTAAATGAAGTTCTGGCGAAGGATGTTGGTGAGTCGACCATACCCACAGTGAATCGGATACCAACCTATCCTCTATAGTATATCTTCTTGGCCGAGGCAGACCGGTGTCGTCGACTTCCTCCCGTTGGTGTAGGCAGAGACGGAAGAAGAGAGTATCGAAGGTAGCCTTTGCCTTGGTGACTGCTGTGAAACCATTGTTGCAGCTGCAGGCTCAACAAAGCCACTGAGGTCGTGTGAGAAGAACGAGCGAAAATGCCCTCATAAACCGACATTTGCCCCACTTGCAAACTTGTTCCACAGGGCTAGCGAAAAGAGAAAGTGTAGGCACAAGAGCAGAGCAAACATATGGCCTTCAGAATTTCGTCTGATGGTTGGGGGCGTAGGTGAAAGCCTTCCTCATCTGGATATTGTGGTTGGCCAGTGTTCCGGTTCCAAATTTGACTGTAAATGGGTTGCCTCACCTATTTCTATTCTCCATGCCCCTGCCACCACAATCTCAGCTGCACAAAATCCTACAGCCAACGTGTTGATAATGCATAGTTAAGTATCTCTATCACCTCCTTCGCGCACAAGAATGTTTGGTTTACCCCCCGAAGACTGGTTGACCCGAGTGACCGTAGGTGATGATATCTAAAAGCACAAGTGATAGTTTTCAATCCCCTTCAAAACCAAAATAACACGCCCAGTAAATATAGGAGTACCGGCACCAACATGACTAATTTTTTGAGGATAGATTGGCGCGGCACAGCAGATACCAATCACGATCGCCAGTCGCAAAGTACCGGCATGAGCATCGACAACGGGATATCCCGAACACTGAGGGTGGTGCAATGCACTACTCTGAATGGAGTTTGCAATATGGGCCCCAAATTTTGATGTGTTCTCAGTACGAACTTGGGGCCGCTCGCTCAAAACCACAAGCTTTCGGATGTATATTTCTTGTTAGTACTACTAAAAGGACATTCGTTATTCTTTCCCTTCCAGATGTGGTTGTTGGTCTACGATGTGGTTTAGAGTACAGTGCAGGGCTGTGCGATTGCTGCACTTGTTAAAAGTCCAGCCCTACAGGAGCTGAAGTTGACACCTGTCTTTCCAAACCGTCTTTCCAAACCACGTACCATGGCATTTCACCCCTGTGAGGCATATGTGCCACCTAACACATGGGGTGAGGGGTGCTGTTAGAGGTCAGGCGGCTCGAATACGGCAGCTAGTTCACATTCTAGACCGATTGCCTGGACCTTAGATCTCGCTTGTACCAAGTAACAGATACATTTGCATCAGATCGGAGTGCTTGTATCAAACTGATGTCTCTCCGACAGATATGTTTTACCGATACTTGATACCGTCATTGGGGTTTTGGGAGTAGAAACTCGGGTTTGTTGGGATCGGAGTATTGACTCGCTGCGGTTGATATCTCACAGTTAGATGCTTCCAATTTACAGTAGCATATGCCTCATCACGACCGATGTACGGGACGGTTTGGCGGGTTTGGCCTTGAGCTTATGAATTCGACGAGAAGATTGGAGTAGAACAGCGAAACGTTAATCCTAAGCTCGAACTCTCCCCCCAACAAATTAATTGGTAAATTTCTGTTAGCTCGATATTGCCATCGTTTTCTTTCCTCGTAGCGCCCCCGCGGAGAGGTCGAGATGCATCGATGTTGGAGTTGGTTCAGATGAACCCCCAGCACTAACCAGAAGAATACGATGGATCCTGATTGATAAGGTCTCACTACTTACAAGCCCTCGCCCGACTGTTGACATCTACTAGCTTGTAAGTTGTAAGCCTCATGTAATCCCGTAATGGTCTTGTGGACTCGATAAATGGACTCGATACAAAATGCGCCCAAGAAAAGGCAATATGTCACATCTTCGATCACAGATCCTCTTTTTTCATTTTTCATTGAAACGTTTTGCAAGATATCAGAATATTTACTGCTCTCGTTCTAACATTTTGGGCAGTCGCGAGCTTGGTTCTTATAACTGTTGACTGGGTTTAATTGTCGATCAAGGCTACGGTACATATAACAGCTTGGGTGAGCCAACAAATTTACTAGAGCTCAAGACAAAATGAGATTCTGAGGATGATTTGGGAAGGCACGTACATTTATCCACCGATTCGCTGGGCTTAATAAACACCATCATTCATTATTACCAATGGGGAGTCGCAATGATTGTGATATGTTACTTAGCCATCGGTATGAAATAGAAAACGTACTCCTTCTTAGGTGCCCAGACTTTTTCATTCCTTGGCCAAATTTTGCGATCGACGAGAAAATCTGAGAACGGGAGCAGAAGGCTCTTACCTTTTAAACCTTTGTGACATATATCAGGGCATTCGCAATGCACTCTTAAAGCTTTCCTAGAGCACTCCAAGCCTCCTTGAACCCTTTCATGAGTGGAGCCTACAACAAGACTTATGGGCACGAGCCTAGTCGAGTCTCTGGTTCGAACCTCGCGAGCCGAGGCTTTAAGTACAGTAAGATGAGTAATAAGAGAGTGGTTTGCCTCTCCGCACTGCTGCAGCACCAAGCCCCCAACTCAATGTTGGTGTTGGACTTGCTGTGGTGGGAATTCTTGACCAGGATGATGTGGGGAAAGAAGAAACGAGAGTGGAGTCGGCAGTATTGGTACCAACTTTTGAGGCGAAGAGGCCATGCGGCCCATTGATAAATACCATTCCGCCTAAGCTCGAACCCAGCACCTTTCCCTAAGCTTGCTTTCATCCTGCCCCCAGATGTCACAGCGGGACTCGCATCTGTTGTAACTCGATGAGGTTATGTGGCAAAGTCACTATGCCATAGCTAAGCCACATATATATAAATAATGTCCCTTCGCGAATCCAGCAACGGGACCTCTGATTGACGGGACGGGATAGGACAGTGTTCGATCCCGTCCCGTGTACATCGTTATCTAAGCTCGTGAACCAGCTGGGGTGTGGTATGAGGGGCTGGAATGTGAGCATCATTATTCTTTACTAGCAAAGAAAACACTGAAGAACAAGGGATTACGTACCTCCAGCTACGATGGCAATAATAGTAATCAGGTCGATGTAACTTCTCTTTAGCTGCGCATCCAGTTTATCTTCCGCCACGAACTTCTCATGATATAGGAGCTTGTAGCTGTTTGGCTACGGGATGAGACGAGAAGGTCCTAGGACATTTTATCTCTTTGACAAACAAGGCCTAGGCTTGAGTAAATTCTCATCCAGAGCCCTAGAACGTGGTTTACGAGGATTGAATTGACTTTAATTAGAGTCAAAAATCTCTACCTAGGTAATACTAAGTATCATTGACTTTCCTAAGATCACTGTAAGTCAGTCTCAGGTACTCCACGCCCGCCCCTATCTACTCAAACAAAGGAACACGCGTGTAGAAACCACACTGTACCCCGAAAAATATGCTTCCATACTTCTGCTAGTTCTCTCTCAAAGTTAGCCCGAACTCGCCTCCGGCTCCTTTGAGTGTGTTGCTCGCAAGCTCGTCATATCTCCCCCGGCCGGGTAAATTTCGTGAAATTAAATTTCGCGTCCTCGTGTGTTATATACACTACGGGGGGCTCGAATAAGTACATAAGCCTCACATAGGTTTGAAGTGAGATTATCATGTATTATTAAGTTGATGTAGTGCTGTTTTGATTTGCAGGCAGATATGTGGAAAACTAATCTGTTAGCAACACCAAAATGTAAGCCTGTCTGATTTGACTGCAGTACAAAGTCTAGGAAGGTTAGTAGAGTTGACAGGCTTGCAGTAGTGTGTAATGCTAGCATAGTGGTTAGGTTAATAGGTTTAACAACCTGACATCAACTTGTCAGTAGTAGAGGGTATTGCTGTAATGAGAATTTTTTCGGTTACAGTATAGAGCTGTATATTTCACCAGCTTTCCATCTTTGCTGCAGCATATAGCAGCATGTGTTGGAATTGGAATGATAGGTTTGTCACTTTTAGGATCTACTTTCATCTCCAGATTACATTTCCACTGCTCCCATAATTTTTATGTGTATATGTAGGTACAAGGTATACAGTTGCTGTATGTGGCAGTGACTATTATGATGTTGATGGTGATGATAATGGTGATGGTGAGTTGTAGTTGTCAACGGCAGAGTCTGCTGCGGCGATAGCTGTTACGGCGATAGCGGTTACGGTGATGGCTGCTACGGTGATGACTGCAGCAGCAGCCATCTCTTGACAATCTGACAAACCTGACAGGCTGACATGAAATACCTAACAGCCTAGAAGTGAGGAAAACATGTCAAACTAGGTTGTCAAAGATGATAGCCCCATGTGAGGTTCATGTCATGCTTACCTATTTAATCAAACCCTCCATAAAGTAGTAGGGGTAGTAGGGATGAAAGACCGCTCAGAAGCGCCCCTGGAAAGTACCTCTGGAAAGCACCTCCCTAGCAAGAGAGGGATGAATTTTAGTACTACATCTCCTTGTCGCATCATCGGATATCACTCACAGGTCCCAGGACTCAAGTTCGCGAACTGGACAGGAGTTCGTAAACGGGTCGAAACATATGCCGTGCTTTTGTAAACCAAAATTTAGTAAGAAAGTAAAGCAAATCAGACCACTATGTAAATAATGGCCGTCTCAACTGATTCATTATGCACATCGAATAACTTTTTATATGTACAATCCCATACCTAATCCCAGGTCCCGTCTATGAAGCAAACTTTACACTCTTGACCAAGTTCTTCTTGATACCCGTTGCCTCACCACCATACGCTCCCTGCAGCCCACCCTTGTAGACCGCCTTCTGCGAGCCCAACTTCTTCATCTTTTTCTCATACTGCATCTTCTTCTTGACTCTAGGGTTCCGCACCTCCTTCTTCCGGTGTGGCGTCAGACCTTTGTTCTTCATGATCTTCCAGCCAATCTCCCGTTTCCCATCGGGACCCAATGCTCCCTCAACAACTTGTAGTAAGTTTCCTTCCTTCACGGCGGCCTTCTCCGCTTGATAAAGTTTCCTTTTCTCTTCTTTTCGGCTCTTGGACGTGGCAGAGAGGAGTGAGTAGTATTCGTTGTCGGGATCATCGTCGGGCACGGCTGATTTGGATTGTCGTCTTTCGGACTCGGGCTCGGGCTCGCCGTCGGACAGATCGGCGCCCTCGCCCTTATCACGGCGACGCTGCGCCTCAGCTTGTAGTCGTAGCTCACGCTCCCGTCTTCGCTCGCGGTGAGGAATATCAGCGTCACCGCCTGCGCCTCGGGATGCTACGTCGCGCTTGGTAGTTTTTGCGTTGATCTGGGAGGTGTAGAAGCGGAGGTTCTTTTTGCGTTGTGTCTTTTCCTCCGCATCAATATCGTTGAGAACCGCATCTTCCCCGAAATCAGCGTCGTTGTTAGCAGCCTTCGTGAGACGCTTAGGTTTCGATGTAGAGGGTGTGAATGCAATGAGTGCATCGAGGTCGGAAAAATCTTCTTTCGTGGCCCGCGCCTTCTTGATCACCTGTGGAGTCTCTTCGTCTTCGGAGGAGTCGCTGTCCCTTCCGCTTTGCTCGGCGAATTTCCGTTTCCGGCCCTTCTCTGCCTCAGTCTCCTCCATCACTGGCTCTAGCCGCGCTTCAATCCGCTCCACCCGCTCTCCCTTCACTTTTTCCCATGCAGAACGTACTCCCAAGAGCGCAGATATAATGGGGTGCTCCCGGACACCATCGATACCGCCATCATCCGCCTTCCCCGCCTCCGTCAAGATCGCGAAATACATGCTCAACACGCCAAGATATGCGCTCGCAACTTTCCATTTCTTTACAACTGCGCTCTCCGTCTCTCCCACCGTTTCCGCCGCCATTGCGCCCATCTCCAGCGCCGGGAACACCTGTTGTAGCGCTAAAAACTCTTCGGTAAGCGGCTGGAACTCGGGGTGGCGGGTATGCAGTAGCTTGATCCTCTCCTCCGGGGTGTTAGGAAGTTTGGTCGGTAGCTGCTCGGTGACCACGGCCGCTTTCTTCGTTTCCATAGTAGAGGTAGGTGCCGCCCAGTCTTCGTCGTCGAATGCGAAATCGGCAACTGACATTGCAGACATGTGCTTCTGCTGGATCCTCCGCGCCTCCGCCTCCTCTTCCGCTGCATCCACCTCCTCTTCAGCACCACCGTAGTATGCCTTCTTGCTGCTTCCCCAGCCTTCTTCCGCTTCTTCTTCCTCTTCCTCCTCATCCGACGAATCATGCACATTCCCTCCCTTCGGCTCCTCCTCTTCCTCATCCGCGAATTCATCATCATCATCGTCGTTGTCCTCGTCGGATTGCTCATACCCGTATTGTCCCAGCCCCATTACTTCCTCATCTTCATCGCTCTCATCTCGCGGACCGCGGTCGTTGGCGGCGAGCGCAACGGTGTCGCGCTGTAGGTGGAAGGTGTCTTCTTCGTCGGCGACATCCGCCCAGGTGTTGATTGCGGCGAGTTTTGCGTCTTTGGGGTTAATCGAAGGCGCGGAAGATGACACGCCGATGCGAGAGGATGTTGCTCGTCGCTTTTTACCCATTGTAGCGGTATTGTTGATGTGCGGAGGTCGTGGCTCGTGAGAAGTCAGAGCTGGAGGAAACTTTTTTGTGACAGGGATGAAGGTTGAGTGATGGCTTGGCGTGGACGTCATGGAAGTACTTGTACACTTTCAGCTGTCATCTGTCACTCGACATCTTCTATCCACCCAACGTCGAGCCGGTATGAAGGGCGTGTTATAAGCCCACAATTCAGAATGGCCTCTCTTTTGACAGCAACGACTTTTGGGCACGTGAAAGTAGGATGACTTCACTGCCATTATGTACAGTACATGTGTCATACATATCGATACAATCTCCGACTCGTCAACCTCAAATCAGGTGTATGCACACAGCCACAGCCTTCTTTTATCAAAACGCATTCAGCTACCCTTGCTTAAACATCAAATTTTACCTCTCCTCAAAACTTCTTTTTATACCAGCACCAAGCCAATACTATGGAGGCTCTCGGCGCAGCTGGAAGCATAATGGGGATCGCAGTATCCACCAAGACGGCAACAGAGCTCTATGATTTCTTTGGATCGGTGAAAGATGCCCCCGAAGAGATCCAAACCCTTCGCGACCGCATCGGAAGTCTTCATGCTACTCTTGTCGGTGTTCGGCGGATCGTTTGTGATAACCCACGTCTCTCCTCCTAGCCCGTACAGTCGGTAGAGGCTCTCTCTCGGTCGCTGGAAATCTGTGTCAACTGCTTCTCTAGGATCAAGCTGCTCGCCGACAAGTTCGATGAGGAGCGATGGAGGAGTTGGGCAGGGGGTTCGTGGGTGAGACGGTTCAGGTTTGCGTTTAAGAATTTGGAGATCGCTGCGACGATAGGGATCCTGGAGGAGCAGAAGTCGACTCTGCAACTCTCTATTTCGATATTGGAACAGTATGTGAAATTCTTGAAGGTAATTTGTGGTATGATTATAACGTACTATGTAGGGAGCGATTAGTTGCTCTGTATGATAACATGACGAATATCCAAACGTCCTTGGCGGCAGTCGACCTCAAATCCGAGGCTAAGCTGGCAGCTATGGATCAGAGTATATCTGGACAGCTTTCTGAAATTTGACGCCAGCAAGAGATATATTTGGCACAGCTTAACGGCGTGGGTTCTACTAACGATCAACTTGCATCGTTCATCCCTAAGATCTCGGAAAGCCTAGATAAGCAACTCGAAAACTTAGATGACTTGCATCGAATTCACACAGCCCTTCATCAGCATCTACGAGAGGCGCTACGGAATGAAATGGGAAACTTCATTCCCGTCATCTAAGAGGCGATAGTTACCGCCGCCCGCAACGCGACACCAGACGGCGGTGCTCCAAAGACAAGAATTCCATCCACAGATGTTCGTCGCAACTTCTGTTAAGGTCGACTTTAAGTAAGGCGAGCTATTAAAGAAAACCATCCGAATTCAGGTCAACCCACAGATATATCTCCATCTACCCGAGCCAATTCCCACATGGTGCAATTCAAATCTTCTAGCCACCACATACCTGTCGTGAACAGGTATTTCAAAAATTCGACCCCGACACACTGAGAAAAACTGGGTTCTTATTACAATCGCTTCAGAGTTCCGAAAATTGGAACCTTCAAAATCACTTACAGCAAAGTACTCCGCCAGGATCCCGACATGCCTCTCCGTTGCATCGAAGAGATTCAAATAGAGCTTACCTTTGTACCAGAGATTGCAGTTCCCCTAGTATAATCAAGATAAAACTAAGCATTATTTCGATGTCTTGATTACCCGTCAGATCGTGTCAATCGCACCGACTGATGACTTCTATCCGACAATAGATAAGAACTCACCGGGGTTTTTGTGTACGAGCTCTGGAGACATTGATGGCCTTATTGATCTATATTGTACTGGCCGAGATTCTTTCATGGAGAGAAACATATATAGTGATACGCTTTTAGACGTGAGTCCCTATTTTATACGTTTTTACTTAGTTCAACTTGGGATGTATACTCATATAGTATCTCAATCTGAAGCGAGTAGCCTGGTGCATGTTCACCGGGGACCAAGAACAATGGCACCGTAATGGTCAAAAACTCCTTGATTTTGTAAAGCATCATGCCAATATGCGGCACATGTAAGCAAGGCTCTCTCTGAGTAAGCCCCCAAACAACTCATAACGCAAATATCCAGAGCTGCTTGCTTGAGTGTCGATTGCTGGGCCACCGAATCTTTTCTGTCTGCTCATCGCAAAGAGGTTTCATCAAAGATCATCCTTTACGCTTTTGCATATAAATATTACAATTATGGTGACTGGTCCTCAACACTATGCTGCAATCAAATAATTTACTAGACACTCTCCGTGTAGAAATTCCAGCGATTCCCTGAAAGCAATATTGGAGAAGTTCCAGTATGGGTTGGTTTCAGAGATAGAGCGTTGTAGTCTGCTTGGATATATCGTGGTCTATAGCAAAAGACTGCGTTCGTCTCCGTCGGTACTAATTAGCTTGCTACTTTTTTGGGGCACTGATCTTACTTCGTGGAGACTCGCAGTTTCCGGGATCACTGTGCTTCATGTTCTGTTTGGAGTAGTGGACAAGGTAGAGAAGATATTCAAAGAAGTGGAGAAGGAGGTAGAGAAGATATTCGAAGATGTCCTTGTTCAGGTTATCCAAGCGGATGCAGACTGCTGTGTAAGAGATAACAGGGGCCGATCTCCCACTGACGTAGCTTGTGAGTATAGATATTTAGAGTTATGGGAAAGGGCATTAGTGATATGCGGCGTGGATGTCGAAGCTGTTTTTGAAGATTCTGGAGAATGCGCGACTGTATTTGCTCAATCATCGTCGATTGATTTTACAGGGTGGACTCTTACACAGGCGAATGAAAAGGTATGTTCGGGAGAAGCTATTCATACACAGAGGAGAGGCTATGTACATAAGGCCGATGAGGATTAGAGAAGGAATGAAGAATTGTTTCCTATTAATGATTTTTTTCTATATGAGCGATTTTCCTTCCTGTTGATAGTTGCGCTTTGTATAGATTTCATTCCTATTAATGATTTCCCCGTATAAGTATAGATTAATAAATTTATATAAACCAATTTTAAGCATTCCAGTACAGACTAAGATTTTATTTCCTGTTTCTAGGAACAAAACCATGCATAATTACCCCCACAGAATGTCTAGAGATACAGTAACACCTTTTAGACTTGCTTTTATACGATTTGCTGCTTTGTAATGGGTAGTAAGGGAAGTACCAACCAACTGCGCCCTAAGATTTGGTGCTGGTCGTCACCAGATAACACTTGTGCAGAGTGAATCTGTAGTTAGGGGCCAGCTGATGCACGGCAGTATGGAGTATATCGAAACGATGGACGAGGCGGTGGATGACAGTAACTCTTGACCAGAACCTATATGTACCCACAGTTGTCTGGTACAGCCCCCTAATTACCTACCTAGGTAGGTACCTCAGATTCCACAGGAGAAAGAGAGAGCAGCTATCGAATGCCATATTAGAAGTGTGATATAGTGCTCTCCTCGCAATAGAGCAGAGTATCGGAGCCACTGACTATTTCCCGCCAGCATTCTGTGCCGGTATTCTCTCCTCTGGAATGCTCCGCAGAGGGCAAAAGAGCGACATCAGGTTTCTAACCCGCGTCTGGTGTTTACAACACTTGGCATTCTCTGTCAACCAAGCTAAGCGATCAGCTCTTGTAGCGCGCCACATTTTATCCAGAAGAATTCGGCCTATCGCTGCAGTATGCTCACATAAACTAGCCAGGTTGCGAAAACGAGCAAGCTCATTTCGAGCTTTAAATCAGAGCAACCTCCTTAACTAACTACAAAAGAAGTGCAAAAAGGTGATAACCCCAGGTTTCCATACATGAGAATATCACCCACTACTAATTGAGCACTGCAAGGTTTGAACCTGCAGCTAGCTTTTACAGCGCCATGCTCTACCAAAGATCAGTACTTGTACATGCGGCAATTTTAGCCGTCATAACTACCGCAGAAACCGAGACAACTAGGTAGCTTGCCTATAAGCCGAGATATTTCCTAGCTTGTCAAAGCAACATGGACTAAAGAAGTGCACACCCGCACCAGGCTTTGTTCCGACACACGAGGGTTCATAAACATCCTACAGGGTAGTGAGCTAGAAGAGCTTCTTCGATGCCACTGGATTTGCTCAGAGTAATATTCTCTTGGGCGTTTGGTGCAGAAGTGATGCGACCCACTCTGCAGACTGCATTCATCAATCTGATGATCCATCAGTGGCCACAGCCTATGACGCAAACCTACGCCTGAAGGCTGAACCCGTCCGTGTTGTGCGGTGTTCAGCATCTAGCGTGTTGAGTGCGTCGAGTGATAGGTCGAGTGATAAACCGCATCGGATTCCGCCGGGACCGATGCAAGTGGGCCCACAACATCACCTCATCTCAGCTGTCTCCAGCATCATCATCAGTCGACTCAAATGGCATGTTTCTTCGTAACTGCTTCCGTTTGGCCTTGGATACGGCCAGGCGTAGTCTATCATGAGCACAATGGGCGTGTACAAGCATATATCGATCAAAACCAAATGGTACCGTATATTACCTACCCCCATCCTTCACAAACTCTCCACTCTAGATCTCCACTCTCCACTCTCCGCTCTAGATCTCTACTCTCCGCTCTAGATCTCCACTCTAAGCTCATAATGATCACCCGTCCCCTCCTCCGCGCTTGCGTCTCCTCGCCTCGTTTGCTGCCAATACGACGGCGCACAATCTTTATTGCCCCCGGCGACGCGCCACGCCACGCATCCCCGGGTTTCGCATGGCTCGGCTGTATCTCTGCCGCCGCGGTGGTAACGGTTGGATTGAGTAGATGGGTTGTGAGTCCCCGTGTCCCGCCTCCTGCTATGGTTTGCTCATCGGAAAATGTGTGCAGAAAGTCTCGCAAGAGTAACCTGGGTTGCGTATACGTAGAGATCTAGAAGGCCTCGCGGCGGTTGGAAGTTATGTCAGTTATGTTGAAACGGATTGCAATGCTCGTTGACGAAGGAGGAAGGGAAAAAAAAGGGGGGGGGGGTGTTGGAGTACTTTATTTAGAGAGTTTTGGTTGGTTTATAATTTGAGACCTATTGTAAATTCTCTACTCCTACTTATATAATAGTATATACGTTCGTATTCTAATCGGCTTTCTCACTCCATAACTGTTACCAGGTACGAGACTACTTATGCTCTTGCAGCTGCTAGCATGCTGTCGTATGCTAACTCTTAGTTTCAATCATACTCACTCGTTATGTAGTTGGAACTTTGCGTCTTAGATGGGTTGGTTTCGGTTTAAATATGGAGTCGTTAATCTACAAGTATTTGACGCTCGGACACCAAGTCCCTCGCTCACAGCCGTCCACTCACGCCGGCGATCTCCGCCTTTGTTGCATGTGTACCTGCATCGTGAGCCTCACAGCTCAGGTCCGTTTGATATGCAGTTGGTGTATGAAGATATGCCTCAGGAGAGCGGCTCATATCAGTGCAAACGGATGAGCAAACGGAGATAGATATGGAGACGAATATGGATGTGGATATAGGAGACAAGTTTGTATATATATACGGGCCTTTTGGCCTCGAGAAGATAGTCAATTAACAAGTCTCAGAAGCATCCAAAGTAACAGCCTTACCTGCAATAGGACCGCATTACATTACCGCTTTGCAACTGCCATCTGCACGCAACTAACCGCAGCTGTTCTTATTGTAATCCCAAACACTCCCCTGTTTCGAAAGGGTAACACTCCTATGTACTCTACCCTAGACCCTGCATTAAGCCATCACAAACTTGTTTAGGGCTGAGGAACCGCGCGTAGAAATAGGGCAAGTGTTGTTTTCTTTTTTCCCCGCCCTGCAGCCATTGCATAGATAAAGTGCGTATAATATATTGCAACAAGGGTGAACCCAAGTCTCACCTTAAGATTATCGCACACTATGTGAAAAATTAAAGACTTCAAGTCTGTATTTCATGAAACTGTACACTCGAAAGCAAAACATCCCGAATACGCATACAAACACCCACTCATGAAACCGCAAAGAAAAACCCACCCTTCACACATCTAGCTCGGAAGCTCATTCCCTTTTGGCGCATGTGTATGGGCTGCTGGCATCTCCGACGGAAAACGTCCACCAGCCGTGTAACCGATGGTACTCTGCGGGACGATCTCTACGGGCCGCGGGCTAGAAGGTGGGCTCACAAAGTTATCATAAACTGGGCCTTGCTGGTACTGTTGCTGCGGCGGCACTTGTTGTAGTGGAATCTGTTGCTGCGGGTAGACTGGTTGTTGAGGCTGCTGAGTATACGCTGGAGCGGGTTGCTGGAAATGCTGCTGCTCCTCAATCTTCTGATCCCCCGCGTAGTACTGCTGTCCCTGCTCTACATGGGCTTGCTCAGAAGAGCCGGAGATGAAGGGGAGGCCGGCGTTGTATTTCTTCCCACGGAGGTCTTTACGCGTTTTGTGGAGAGTGAGGGAGGCAAGGACGAGGGTAGCAATGAAAAGGAACCTGCTGAGGTTAGATCTGGTAATTCTACAGGAGTGAAGGGAGGGTTTTACATTGCAAGAAGCTCCATCGAAAACATGCCCTTTATGATGAGACATGGGGTCCAGTAGGTATCGCTCTCGTATGTGTAGTTCAGATAGTCAAACACGTAGATCTTACAGCTGCTGCCAACATAGCCGGAGGCACCGGTGCCAGACATCGCAAGAAGAAGAAAGAAAACAATAAAAGCGTCGACGGCAACTACGGCTACCGGTAGTAGAAGGCCGATAAAGAAAAGCACGAAGTTGATGACGATCCAGATAAGCATGACCAGCGAGATGAAGAGGCCAATAGGAGCCCACCTGCAATGTGATGTTTGTTAGAATAAGCTCGCAATCGAAGCAATCAGACTTTTCAGAAGCATACCAGTAGGTACCACCGTTACCCCCGATTGAGACAATGTAGCCAGTCATCCCGAGTATTATCACCGCGAAAATTAGCTGGATACTTCGGATGAGCTTGGGAAAGCGAGAAGTCAGCCCGTCAGTTCATTTCGGCTTGTTGGAGAGAGTATCTCACTATGAAAGGGATAAGCGGCCATCGTGCGTCTCGAGTCATGGCTACGGTAGTATTTGTGTTGTTGTTTGGACTTCTTGTAGCTGATCAATAGCAATGAATCCAAATACGAACAATGAACGTCCGTGCGAATGAGTTGAAGGACTGTGCGACCGAAGGTAAAATTCTTCTATTGCAGCAGATGAAGTGGATGTGCCCTCTTTTTATGTACTTAAGTACGTAGATTGAATGTTGGTATGATCATGTGAGTTGAAAAAGCAGATAAAAGCCGTAACCAATAGTGTACCACAATGTGTCTGGTATGACTTTGCCGAATCGAATATTCAACATCAAAGGTACAGTTTCGTGGATAGGGCCTCAAGCAGCTGAACACAACGCACGGAAGGGTGCAACATTGTCGGGTTCCCCTCTTCTATTATTAACAGGTGTGACATAACGATAGGATCTTCTCTTCTGGAACCGCTGCGAATTCTCACATGCAGAGCTTCCAGACACTTGAAGTTCCAGATATCCAACGCACTATGGACCATTACGCTATGTTCGTACTATACTATCCCATTGCAGTTCAAGTTGGCGTTCCATGGCTCGCTTCGCTAAACTAATCTTTGCTGGGTGTGGTGGGATATTGCTACCGGGTTGTGGTCTTGGGAGTTGCACTTTGTAACTCTTCACTAGTACCTTAGTTTTATCCTTAAAATAGTATAGCCATTACTATACTCAACAATTTCAAGTGAGAAAAAGGCAGGTAAATCCGGTGCTGGAAGTCCGGCATTATGTTAGGGTGTTGTTAGGGTGTCACTACAAATCGAGCTGCGCATGCTGCAGCTCCATATATGAGAAATGCCGAAGAGGTGGGCAATACCATCGCAGTGCCCCATCGTTAACAGAGGTACCTCAAGTCTACCTGAGTTCAGCCAAGACTTAGGGTTTCCTGAAATGCGATGGGCCAGTAAACGTTTGGGCTCCTTGACTTCAAGGTCTGGAGCACAAGTCCGCGCGCCTGTGATTGGGTTTATCTGTCACCGCAGGCTTCCCATTGCATTCGTGATTGCCTCACAGTGTACCTTGTGCCCAATCAATTCAATATCAACATCCTGGCCGCAGCTAAGCCGGATATCCATTGGCATGCATGATTCAGTAGGTTTAACGTTGCAATTGGCAGCTATTTTTGCGGCTATGCAACGAGTTGTAGGTTCGGCATTTCCTGTGAGGGGAATGATGCCCGCCACTGCATATTTTGGTAGTCTTGGCGTGTGGTACACTATCTATCGATGGTATGTTCCGTCTACTCTATGCGGGGTGAACGTCAACAAGACCACTACCCCGCTTCCGGGGATTCGAAAAGTGGGCAAGAAACAGGGACAAACTGGTTTCTTTCGTATTTAGAGAACATGAAAGAAGTTTAGCTTCCTTTAAAATTGCAACGAGATAGAGATCAATAGCTTTAAGTAGTTTAATGGCGGTAACTACTCGCAACTTGTTTCCGTCAAACATATCCACCACCCACATTCTCTAATTTTTGTACAACCTCACACTGGATCCGCAGTCATCCTCCCACCACCTTTGCTAAACCGCCAATGGAAGGTTTACATATCACACCGTAACAACGGGGCACCATGGGGTGACTCTGTGCTCCATATTTCAGCGGCTTATCTTGTCGGAAATAGATCGACCCTGCTGAGGCTCATCCTTGTTCTGCGGTTAAACTTGCCTAAATGCATCCGAATCTCTTAGGTAGACTCCCAAGCTGCAACACCGAATCAGTTGCTATCGTTTCCAAAGTCTGCATTCTCCGCAACGGTGTCGAGTAAATCCATATCGGTTTGTGGTTTAGTGTCGTTATTCCAAAGATTGTCATCTCGGACTAGCTACTTCAACTACTCTCAACAAAGGCTCGTGGATGATATTGAGCGACAATTGAATATAAGTTCAAGTCACTAAAACTTCGATGTCAGCGTTTACTCATCCGTCAAATCCATATTCATGGGAGAAGATTCCTTCTTATCAGAGATTGGGATTCCTGAGTAGGTCACTGCTCATAGCTCGTATTTCACAGCGTACTGAAGTACTAATAGAGAATAGGAGACTCACTGCTTTGACCTGGTATGTTGTGTATAGCGTATCTCCAACATACGCCCGGATGCGGATCCACAAGTGCCTTGCTCGCATAAATTGGGATGGTTTCTAATAGAATTCTCGAAGCTGTCAACGTTGCTCTTGGTTTTCACAAGTGGCTCAGAATGATCGGGACATTCGACATATCGATATCGCCGTCAATTCCAAGCTGCGGTAAGTTTTCAACCCGTGGACTTTCTTTATAGACTCTATTCTAACCAATTAACAGATCTTCTTTCAGGTCCATCTTAACATCAACTGTTTTAACGCCAAATGTCTTAACTTCAAGCAAGATGTTCCGGGTAGGAAGACTTAGAGAGTGTCTGTCCACGTAGCCCAACGAACATTTCGTTCATTAGAGCTTTCTTCGTCGATTCAGGGTTTGATTATTGGGCTGTTGAATTCATGAAAACTTTTTGTGCTCATTTGTTGATATGCATGAGGGTAAGCTCCCCCGCACCAGTTCTCTGTTGCATGCAAACGAGCAGGATAAGATCATTCCACAACCTTCTTGACCAAGTAGTTTAGAGCTTGGTTTTGGAGGTTGCGCTGGGGAAGGAGTGCAGTCAATACAATATAGAAGAGGAAAGCTACGCGATTGCAGCAATTATATTTGGTTAAACAGACGTCTGCAATGACTTGATATTAGGCTTATCCAGCGATGGGGCATCGGGAAGACTTATGGTACTCAATGCCGTTTGATGATCAACTTTCCCGCCTCCAACTGGTGCTAATGGAACGAAAAAGATGTCGCTATTCACCACTCGCAACCTTCTTTGGCCGGAGTTTAGTGGAGACTGGTGTGGGGGTCTGAAGAACCATAACAATTGGCGCGGCTTGATCAAGCTGAGCAATGAGTGTAAGGTTATGCACGTCTTGCGAGGGTACGTCGGATTTGTGGAAGAGGTGTATTTTGGGCTCTCAGTTTGACTGGAGCTATTGAACGCTTTTTCAAAGTCAATTTCATTGGTATGCACGAAGGTGAACTCTCCCGCTACATTTATTCTCTACTGGAAGCTAACGAGGGAAAAAAAAGATGACTCATATTGATTAAGGAATTTACCTGCTTGGTTTCGGGAGCCGAGCTGGGGTAGGAGTACAGCCAGAGGAAGAAAGCTACGTGAATTTATCGGGTACGAAGTATCAAACTCTTCATCAATCACTAGAAATCACTCACCACTCGTCAACTCGGTAAAGCTTCTCGAATTTTGATACTCAGAAGATTATCGAATCTGGAATATCGCTTCATAGCTAGCATGAAATTTCCACAAAAACTCCTGTCTCGAAGAAGCTGATGATCCAGACTGATTTCATCGACACAAAGGCGAACGACCTGGATTGGAAGACGACTTTTGCTAGGGTCTCACTGCTATGTTGATATGAGTGGGTTGTTAAACGCTTTTTCAATTCTTAATCCATTGATCTGCATGAGCTTCCTTCACTATTTCGGGTTCCTCTACCGGTTGTTAACATGAAAAACAGACAACCCTAGTTTTGGCTGGGGTGGGAGTGCTGTCAATACAAATAAGAGAAGGAGAGCTACGTGACTGTAGTCGTCCATCAGGTACAGATTATCGCCGCGTCGAATTGCTTTAAGTTACCAAATACTACGTCACTAGATCATCCTTACAGATCTTGTTATCAAATCAGTGGATGTATTCTAGACGCTGAAACGATGCAAAATTTGAGAACTCTACCTCTCGGGAAATAACGAGCATTTGATTTACCAACTGAAGGCATCAGTATAAGTCATGGCCCTTCATTCCTTATTTATGATTCATGACTCGGTTTTCAGCGGGGGAATAGGGCATCTATTCGTAAATAGGCCGGTGACAAAGTATAAACATATGGCGTCTAGGTTTGTTCGAAAAGTTTTGATAGGAGACTGGGGTTGGGGAGCTGGAGAAGCACCTGGAGGTTTTATGAGCCTGTGAATCGGACGTTATGTCTGTACACTCGAATTCAACAATACAACGCGTTAACACAATATCGATTGCCTTGAAACATTCAATATGAGAAATGAACCACATTATGTATTCACCAATCCGGCGGGCAGCTTCTGGAGTTCTCTGGTCAGCTTTCTGGGCGCGGTTTATTCCTCCTGCGCGGTTTATTCCCTAGATTGTATGTCATCCATACCATCGATCGTATTGAATAGGTACTCCAATTATCACTCACAAGTGACCCGGGGCGATCATATCTATTTGTTTCTGGGGTTCGACATATACAAGTGGAGAGAACAGAGATAGACAAAAGCGGTTTTCCAACAAACTCGTGTTTGTCAGTCCTATTTCGAGACTGTAGTAGTAGAATCCTAGTCCTATAGTGAGCATCGTGAGAGTACATACTAGTTTCTCTGGCAAAGTAGCTCAAACTCGGATTGGCCTATCACTATGGCCGTAGATCTATGGGGATTCTCTAGGCTCCGACCTCTCAACGGACACGATCCAATACAAGAGCTAATAAATTAAGGCGCTGTGGATATTGACTCGAAACACAGGATGACCGATATTAATTTCTCTATATGTAGTGGGATTGTATATACTAATGCGGAGACAATTAAAGAAGCTGCTGATGCATTTGAGGCAGAGATAGAGCATCGGTTCCAGTCATAGATGGTTGCAAAGAATAAAGACATATGTATCCGGACATTCACGGCTGAGGATGATAATTCATGATGCTCACATTCACATCCACCCAGTTTGGAACATTCTGTACAACCTTCATTGCTTATTATTTATAGCATCTAGGTATATATATACACGTTACGCTTTCGGCTTCTAGCTCTTCGGAATCTCCGGGGCACGGAAAAGTCCCTCCACCCAATACAAGTTATATTTCAGCCTCTTTGAACTCTCGAGATACGAAAAAGTTCTTCTGTTCTCCACCACACCACACCAAGTCGGCATTATGATGTGGGGCGTGACCAGTCGCGGACTCCAAGTGCTAGTCGTGTTGGAATTGTAGTAGTGGTGGGAGCCATCTCGACTGGGACGTGTCCGGGGCTTGATTGCTTTCGAGATTATAGCTAGACATAAGGCATGCGAGGATGCTGAAAGTTTTGGATTAGACATCAAATTTCAGAAACCTAATTAAAGCTAGACTCGAGGAAATTGCGGCGGCCAATCTCGAGAAGTCTCATAATAGCTATAATACCCGAACATGGCGTTCTGAGCTTCGCTTCCAAATTTACGCCTTCCTTCTGGTAGAGAGAGAAGCTGCCTGTCTTGTGGCTTCTCTGGGGAAGCTGATGTAAAAATGGCTATGGTTGCTTGTAGAAGACGATGGGATTCGAGCTGGTGCCGAATGCGGGTGGCGTGGATTAGAAGACGCTGGTGCACGTGCGTTGCAGTAATTCTGCGTCTGTGTTGAGAAGTCGGTTCCACCACACGTGTGGTGTGGTTCAAGGTGCTGACCCCAAGCTAATTTAGGTAAGCATTACCAACTTGGACTCTGTCTCCCATGAATATAACAACTTCATCTTTTTGGGATATAGCGGCTAGCCTGGAGAGCCGCCAAAGATACCTCTTGCCCCTGTGAAAGCTTCGGGATGATTTGGTCGTTCATCTCCATTGGTACGGAATAATATGTTGGATTATCTTTCAGTGTACCGTCTCATCTTACCGTGGAAACAGCAGATGAAAATTGAGTTGATCGCTAACGCAAAGGTGAGTAGGGGTTTCGACAAAAGATTTGGTGATAGACTTACACGATACCCCTCAGCTGAAGGAGTCAATTAAATACTCGACGCATCCTGTGGGCTCATAAAACTTTGTAGGACTCCTAATGGTCGGAAATTTTTTGAGGCGGTAATTAGAAGCTCGTTTCGCTAACTCATTACAGTCGTTTCCGAACTGAATGTTGAAGTTATCCGTACTGCGTAGACAGATCCGAAAGCAGCTGTTATGACTATGCATAACCAGATCCAGAAGCAGCTCTTCTAGATCGGCAGCGGGGACGGTAGTTGTGAAAGATCTAAGAGGCCCCTATGATATAACCCCTTACAGCTATCGCACTGCTAGTAAATATTAGGTGGATTTGGTGTTGTTGCGGTCGTTTCAACACCTCAAGAATCGAGAGAACTAAATTTTAAACCGAGCGCCGTGGGGAGAGGAGGGGAGAGGAGAATGAGAATAAAGGGAGGATAGGGAGGAGGGCCTAGGGTCGCTTTTAACTGCGGATGGGTACGGTATTAGTGACGAAGGTAGATTAGCTAGAAGGACTGAAGGTTGCAAGTTGCAGAATGTCCTGCTGCGGCTTGAGCCGTAACGGGAAGATGGTGAACCTATTGTTAGGTTATGAATTCCGCTGATTTCCTTCCGATGCCGAGATTTCCATACCCACTCGCCAGTTAGAATTCCAGCGTGAACACCTGCTGGGGTACCTGCCACGACAAGGCTCGAATATTCCAACCCTGTTTTACCAAAAAACTCCCAATATTCTCGACTAGACGTTTTTTTCCAGCTGCGCGGAAGCTCTTGGATGAGCACCTCATCGAGAGTATTTACTCACACACCTACGATCCCAACACCCCGTTTCTCTCTTTCAGCTATCCGACCAAAATCTCTCAACTTACCACCATTCCAAGTTACATGTTAACCTGGTCTCGTGCATACGGTCACAAACCTTGATATCGAAACATTTTGGTCGATGGCTATGCGTTAATACAGCACGGTTTTCTTGCAGACAAGAGACAAGAACGAGAGTTGAGGAGATCCCGAATATTTTATCTCCTGGACAACACTGTTTCGGACCCAGGGACGCCTCACACTCTTGCTACCGCATCTGCTTCTGAAGCGGGCGGAAACGGATTCTCGACCTGAGAACTTGCCAACAAACTTGGGAAGAACGCATCGGATTGGGACCCGGAGCCGTCTCAATGCCGGTTCTCACACTCGTTGCTACTGCATACTGTTTACATCTGCTTCTGAAGCTTGCGGAAACGGCGTTATCGACCCACGAATTCGCCAACGAACTCGGGAGGAACACATCGGATTGGAACCAGTCTGAGTGAGGTAGTGACGACTGACGGAGAAAATATTTCAGAAAAAGGTACCGGTTTGTAAGAGCTATTTGCCTATTTGAAGTGGGAAGAAAGTGAGACATCTGGATTCTATCTACTAGCTGGATTCTATCTAACCTCATGTCATACAGACTACCTGCCTTGCCTGGAGATTCTCTCTGCACAATTGTTGGATTACTTGAGTACTGGATGGCTATAGATATGACATGTCGAGTTTAAGCGCACGGCACACCTTCCAGAACCACACACTTTCCAGCCCATAAAATACAAGGCTCTACTGTAAAGACTCGATAATAACGCACGGGGCTATGCTCGCAAACGCAAGCAACTCCGGGAACTCGTGGCTCGCGCTTGAGTAACCATGGAGCAGCCAGCTCGCCATATCTTCAGGACATCAGGGCTAGGGCAGCATCTCACTATTGGATCTTTAGGGTACTAAGCTATCCAGGTATTTTCGACAACCTTTCACAACCACCAAAAATGACCGGTCAAGGTTTGCCGCTTTAAGTAACGGAATACGAGGAGTAGAATGTGCCCACTGTTGTCAGCCCATACCTACTCACTAACCACCAATATCATTACACCAACCGTTCTAAGCTCACTCAAAACCCTTTCGCCATAATCCCTCGCGGTTTCGAGGACAAGTTATTATGGTATGCTACCAATCAAAGTCTTTGTACAACATTGGAAATTCCTGGTTCTGCCAAAAATCGAAGGGCATTACGTGTCATTGGATGAAGGATTACCAATTCACTGCATCTATTGTTGGATTTTTGCATTGCGGTCAACATTATATGTAGACAGACGCTGAGCCTACTACGTAAGATTCCTACTCGCGTACTCTTGCTCTTTCTCCCACAAATTTCGGATTATGGCACTCCATGCGCTCACCGGACATCCCGAAAGGGATAATCCTACTCTGCAAGAGCTCATGCTCATGAAAATCGAGATCCTGGCAAAGCGCCTGAATCCATCGCGCATTGCCCACCGCGAAACGCCAAAATACGATGCCTTTGCTCGAGGAGATCGGAATCGTTCACAGGATCGTAGCCGCCGCTGTCGCTCTTGCGTGTGTCACAGGTTGGAGAGGGATCTGATATGATGTCGGTGTAGCGGCGAAAAGAAAAAGCTAATATGTTAAATCTTTCCATGGTGGCTTCACACTTCCTCTTGCGTGAGTCACAGGTTAGAGAGGGTTCTCTCACACATTCATTGGCACTCTCTGAACTTACCAGCAAACCTGGCCGCAACAACCATTCCCTTCGTGTCCTTATGCACACAATCTTAAGACCTTCCATAAGAGCCTCGAATCTATCTCCCACGTCCCGCTGCCCGATGCCAACCTTCTCATGCTATCGCGGAGCTCGGCTTAGTTCTTTGTTGTTTGGTACTCGGGGACTAGTATTAGGTTGAGCAAGATCAATGAAAAGAATTGATCTTGTCTACGTCTACATTTTGGATTCTAAGATCCTGCCCCGACCTGCCGCCATTCATCTCCCGCCACCGCCTGCCTACCGTGCCTGCATTCTCAACGATTTCCAAGCCCCCTGTGGTTCTATGGAACCCAGATGCGCGACAGCAAGGAAGGAAAGTACGGTGCTGCTTCTTTTGTAAGTTCTGCAATATGTACGGAGTGAAGGGAACAGATTTGGACTGACGCTATAACAGAGTAAGGGAAGACACGAGGAAAGAATTCAAGCGAAAAGTGTACAGATGAGAGCGGGAGGAGAGAGAAGTAGAATAAGGAGGCAAGACGCGATCAGACTGTATTGAAATACTGTAGAACGAGTAAGAAAAAATAGCAACGACGAACGAAGCTCGCGAGTTATATTTCATGATTCATCCTCATCACAGTTGTACATCGGAAACGTGGGAGTGGCCCCCTAGTGTAGTGGTATGGCCTTGCCACCACTATGCTGTTCTTTACGGGTTCGAATCCCGCCACTCCCCCCACCCGAGCAGACTCCCTGGCAATTACAGGTTGATGTCGCACGAACCGAGTTCCCTGTGTCAAATTCACCACAGGTCGAGCATACGAGAGATTAGTAATGGGGGTGGGCTAGGTGGAGTTTCAATGGCCTTGTGCCCTCCACCGGGTAGCAGGAAGTGGGAGGGAACGACTTTGCCTGAGTCAGAAGTAGGTGCTGCGTGAGCTAGTTTGGCCGTAGTTTAGCCGACGGATGGACAGGAAGTTTCCGATGGACAGGGGTATAAAAAGATGTTAATTAAATGCCATGACCACCAGTGGTCGGCCGGCTTATGGTAACTTAGCTGGGCACCCCTTCGGGGTGAATGCAAAAATGATTACAAACAAACAAACATCGGAAACGTTAAAATTGCCAATAAGGGTAGATAACTCCACATCCTGCGTGGGTTTGCGGGAAGCTGGGGACTAGGTGTAACTTACTTGGCTCGACGAGATCTAAGCCAATCAGGTTGAAGTAGCTTTGAGGAGTGGATTGAGTGGATGAAGATGAAGACGGTATGACGACGCAGTTAGGGGGTTGGATAAAGGAATACTTTCTGTCTCCTCATTTTGAGAAGTTATCCTACAGCCCACCGCTGATTTCAAGAGGACTGCTTGGAATTAGGTACTTCAGCTAGTTTCATCATTCTATCTCTAGTTCTGAGTTGTTTCTTCTCGTTTAAACGTCTGTGCTCTGCTTCCACACAATTACAGCACTGTATTCTGGTGTTTTGTATACGAAATAGAGTGTATTACAGGTTCAACGAAAGACATAGCTAGGTAGTATTATGGTGCGAAAAAAGCTTGAGATGAGAAAGAAATCCCAAACCATCCGCAAGAACAGCAAACATATGAAAATACTACCATTTACTCCCATCTAGATCGCCTACCCCCACCTCCACCACCAACCCCACCACCAACCTCCCAGTACTCCCTCTGAATCTCGAAACCCTGAGCAAATCTGCCAACACCATGGCCGCCACCAGTATCTTCCCCTTTCTCACCCCAATGTCCCTTCGAGACAAAAATTGAGTAACCGCCAACACCTCCGGAGACAACATAGATACAGTCGAACGCCTCAAGCCTCATCAGTTCCTCCCACGACCTGCTGTAGACGCGGGCGAGATGAGGCTTCTCGCCGCTGGAAGACGCGCGAATTGAGACGTCGGACCAGATCAACGGTGGCGCGCCGGCAATGGGGATAGGGTAGCCTGCACGGTCTCGGATGGCTCCGTAGAGACCCTGAGGGCGATGTGTTAGTGATTATCAGGGGAGGAGAACGGAGAGGAACTAAACCTGGATTGTGGAAGCTTCGGAGCGAGGGAGAAGCCAGGAGGAGCTGAAGTCGGAGAGCGAATTGTCGCTCTTGTTGAAGGTTGCCTTGGAAATGATGAGGCAGCCGGTAGGAATGGGTTTCGACATTGTACTAAGATGGGGTCAGTGTCGAGAAGCAGGGTCGGGGAGATGGCCCGGTTTTACCTCAAGATGGAGAACACGGTGGGAACAAAGGGCACGTGGTGAAGTGAAAGTTAGGAGGAGGACAAGTCCTGGTGTTTGTGGGAAGGGGGTGATGGAATGAAAGGAAAGAAGTAGTGGAATGTGTGTGGGTTGCCTCTGGTTTGCTGCTGGTGGGAGATAAATTGCAACCCTAACCGTGGAAACGGGCGCTCACTTCTCAAAAGAAGAAAGTGCTACTTCATGTCAGGAACCACACAATGGAACACGGAGAGCTTTACTAAATGAGGCTTAATTCGCAAGAGAGAGGCAACAGGAGTACTTTCATTTCGCCTTTCAGTCATCACCCTGTGCCGTATGTAAATGCACACGAGCTAGAGCTTTGACTATGTACAGTACTATAAGAAAAATGAGAGATTTTGTAGACGGACGCAAGCTAGTCTATTGGGATGAACTGTTGTTAAACTGTCACCATGGCGTTCAATGGCAGGCAAGGGGACCGTCTTTCGATTGTTTTGCGTCTGTCTACAAAAATTGCAATTTTTCTTACGTATTGGTGTATCATAGAACTTGAGATAAAACCTAGAGAAGAAATCTAGGGGAATGACCTCATTTAAAGCTGTAAGAAGAAGATAAAACAGACACAAACACATATACATTCATACATCCCCTTCCTCTTACCGGCCCTGCACCTCAGAACCCTCCTCTACACCCTCTTTCGTTTTCTCCTCATCCACGTCCATACCCCCCGCCTTCTCCCCTGGGCTCTTGTGTACTCCAATACCCAACTCCAAAGCAAGTGTATTGATAGTTGCCGCCATTCCCTGTGCCCTGTTATCCGCTGTCTCCCTCTCATTCCGCTCCTTCTCTACCTCCTCTTTTAGCTTCTTAATAATTTCATCCTTCTTAATTAGCGCCTGCAATGCTTTATCGGCTAACTTCACCCTGACTTCGTCGCGTGTGGAATACAACGCATGGATGTGGTTCAACAGTTGCTCGAAGGCAAAAACAGGGGTAAGATAGTTATGTGCAAAGACTGGGACAAGTCAGCTGGTTCATACTCAAATTGTGAAGGGGAGCGCATGGAGACATACTCAAGTATAGATGCTCGATGACAGGGGATGTCAGGACGTCATCTGTATTGACGTGGAGTTCTAATGGCGTAAAGCCTCTGGTCACTATAGCATATGGCGAAGACGTAAAGGTGGATACGGAGGTGTTTGTTGTACCAATGGAGCCAGAACTGAGGGACGAAGAGGAAGCCATCAATTGGTGTGGTTATGAGAAAGCTGAAGTTGAGAAAGCGGATATAGCTTCGTAGTGAACTCGAGTTGAAGCTCCTTGAGATGAAATGATCCGATACAGGAATGGGGGGTGTTGGGTTAACTGAAGAAGAATCTGACAAAGCTCGGCGTGCGCCTATAGAGTCAGAGGTAAGACGAGAGGGGTAGTAACAGAGGGCAGAACGCCAGGTCGAGATACGTAAAAGATGAAACAGAGGATTGGGCGGATGCTGTTGTGGAACGTTAACGAGTTGCTAACTCAAGTAGGATGGTCACGTGACATGGACTGTGTCACTCTTTCGAAGCTTCTGTTACACTCGTGTTCCTAGGAAGTCCTCTAAAATCTCAACCGGTGTCAAGCGGCAGGTAGGTGGGAAGTATGATGAAATTTTGAGATCGATGGCAGCGAAAGGGACTGAAGTTTTCTAGGTTATTTATACAAACGACCACTCTCCAATGCACCTTCAAACTACTGACCGCGCCTACATATATCATGAAGCAAACCCACCATCACGGGCAAGTTGGCACAAGTTGAGCGCAAGCTAGAGTTTGACAACTTATTTGTTTGTAACGACTTTTCGCATTTTCTACTGTAGTATCAAGAATTGATCTCACAAAACTGAAAAAATAGCCTCAGCTCCACTCTGCTGGTCATGGTTTACGATTATTTTAATGGAAGAATGTGCGTATGATATGAACTGAGAAGGATGGGGTCGAGTTTCTTAGTTTCTATGGATGAGGTGGAAGCAAAGACCAGAGATGGAGTACAACTGGTGTATTCCTGTGGCCCATAGTATTGTATGATGAAAGGGACGATCGTGGGATCACTTGGACGAAAGGTGAGATTGAGAAATGTGATTGGTTGGAGTATGTGGTTGATTCTATGAGAGACGGAAGCAAAGGTCTTACGGATTTGACCTACGATGGGTCTAAGTAGTCTCAAGGAAATTTTTTATGGAGAATTGGAGATCGTGATGGTCAGCTCAAGATGAGGAGGTGATAAGAACACATGAAGATTGATCTGATAGATAGAATGAGAGATGGTGTTCGCCGATTGGGATTAGCGTCTTGGCTCCTCGCTCAGAGAAATCTCATGAGAAGTCAGATAGTGTATAAAATTAACTGTTTTGCTCACGAATCGTATCCGGATACAAGAAAGCCAGATACTGGCTCTTTGATTGGTTGCATCAAAACTGCTTTGTTGCGAAATCACATTGTAGCCCTAACCCTGCAATTTATGCTCTTGAACTTTACAACTCTAAGCTCACACAATAGATGGATATCTTTGAGCTCCCCCTCCACCTCGTCACATTTTGCCGCTTTTGTTTGCAACCACAATAAATGGGTCAAAAACAAGGACAACTCAGCTTGCATGCTGTGACTTGCATTTTCTTTCGGGTCACAACTCGGTTGCAGCGTGAAAGTGGGATGTGCCCCGTGTGCCCTGTGTGCCCTGTGTGCCCTGTTGTCCTATATTGACCAGCATGGCAGACGGGTTAATCCTGATGGTTTTGAAATTGTTTGAGACAACAACTACATACCGTATGGACCTAAAAGGGTAGCGGTGACGGCGTTATATAGTACTCCAACTCCGGTAGGTTAATGGTCGCCCCTCATACACCATTCTGCTGGTACTTTCTGAGAAGTAAGGGCGTCCGGCACAAGATTTGAGAACCGTATTAATGTTGTCTATTGACCGAGTGATGTGGGTATTAATAGGATACTTCACTCCTTTGATCCCGCAAATTTTCTGATATGTTCGTCCGCTGGTGTGAATTCGTGTCAAATTGTTTAGGGTGTTGAGGGATTTGGGCTATTGGAGACGAGTTCAGGAATGACGCGACTGGCAAATATATGCCCCAGCAATACATAAGGACACGGATTGCGCAACTTTGAGGTATAATGTGAGTTCCACAGTTCACATTACGTTTCAGTCTCAGCCTCGGATTACTTATGAACTTTCAAATATTCGTCTTCGAACTGATAAAGATAATGAAGTACTTCACCCCCCACGGATGTCCGTTGAACAACAATCTATGCACCTTCAGTACGTTCTAGGCTAATGCGATAATGTGGTTCCAATGGTACCCGGCCACCCAAGTGCAGAGTCCCTCAGCTTTGGAATCACATATGATGCATTCCAGTCCAATTTCCCAGTATAATTCACATTTGAATTGACCATCCCCAGTCACTGGGTCCAAAAATCCTCCAGTCGGGTTTGATTACCGATAAGGTGGGATCGCTGCCAGATGCAACTTTTGGTGCATTGGAACCTTCAGTTTGTACGGGAGTACAGCGTTTTGAGGTCTTGGCTGGCTGGGTGTGCAAAGAAGCAAGTATGACGCTTAAAAGGGTGAGTCGGATACGACCAGCCACGTTATTGGGAAGGCTTCTACGAGAAGCAATAGTGGAGGGCTTTCAAAACATACAGAGGTGTAAGAATAAAAGACCTGGATTTCTCTAAACCGCCCGATTGAGGCTCTGAACTGGGAGAATCTTTGTGGGCAGATGGAGTTGGCACATGGTCCGACCACTCGCACAGTAGGTGGCTGGCGGCACCCCCTACGAAGCTGCCGCTGATCGACAGTAAAGGAAGCGCACCTGAAGATCGAGATGATACGATTGGCTGAATAGCCGAGGGTGTGGTACAGGGATTTATTGCCTGATACAGAGCCGGCGTCAGCCGCGTAAAGGGTTTCGGTTTCGTGAGAAGCACATTGTCAAAGATGCAAAATATTACGACTACTGTTCTCGTTCAGCTTTGGGGGAGACCTCTGGAGACATTCAATAATCCAGCACTGGCCAATTAGCTTGTATGAAGAGGACGACCACCATCACGGCAACTGATCAAGACATTCAATCTTACGGGGAATCATGCGGAAGGCGAATATCTTCACATTCACAGATTTAACTAGGGCTGAAGCGTTGTATGCCACGTACTTAATACAGCTAGCCATAGAGTAAAAATTGGGCGCTAGGCGGGAGATTCGCGTATTCCATCATAAAGTGCACAAAAGGGCTTGCATTGAGGATAACGATTGGGTTTCACTTTGACGATCCCAAGTAACATCAGATCTGTACCGTACCCCGAAAGTGTACATTTCGGTGAACTGCGTATGCTGTTGTTGTCCTCAGGAGTCAGAACAAACGGAATGCTTCAGTGCCTTTAAGTCCATCTCTGACATCTACATGCGGATGCAAGATCTAGGCATTTGGAATAGAATGCTTCTCAACCGCCTAGCTTAGCAAAATTGGCACCACGGATGATCCTGGCCCCCGGGAGGTCACCTCAGATTGGAGACCAACGTTGGCACATGAGGGATCGCTTCGTACCCGCCTTGCATGCGCACCGTACGCGTTCCGTAATAGTTATCCATCGATGACAATGTTTCCGCCCTAAGCGCAATTTCACTATCCTGCGGATAAACAGTCTATAGATATATGCACATGGCTTATAGTGTCAGCCTTGAGCCTTGGCTGGAGTTGATACAAGAGAGTGCGAGGCGAAGTGAATTTGAGGCGAGAAACAACTCTGAAACACCGTTCAAGCCTTGTCTATCCACGCACTGGAATGTTATATCTTGGGCTGGACAGTTAAGTCGGAAACTTCTGAAGCTGTTCCATGTATTCCACAGCGCTCTTTGGTTGGTACTCGTTGGATGATAAGCAACTAGACAGTATAGTGAAGAAAGTTATAGGCAAATATCAGCTGTTGGAAGTAGTACATATCGGGCCTTTCTTGACTGATCTGCGGAAAGCTGCGCGATGTTGATTAGATACGGCAAAAACCTCCATGGCCAGCCGAGAGCTTGTTTATCTACCATTAACCGCCTCAACATTATACGCTAAGTGGTCAGCTGGCTACGAAGTCGGCTCATCTTGCTGATCTATGCTCGATGAATGCACTATTGCAGATTAGGAGCTTACCAAGGACCATCCATGTCAGAATATTTCTTCTGATGTTCAATAATCATTGGCGTGAGTGCGCTGTGCCTCAGCCATCAGGCAGCGGTTGTTATTGGATAATTCGCTGGTGGCCGGTAAAGGTTGAACCTTGATTGGGGTTGGGTCTAGCTGCTTCCGCCTTCAGACCGCTTATGATGTCTTATTTTAGCATCGTTGCACAAGACATGCGCGATACTCGCTGCCGACTGAACACCCGCCTATTACCCCCTACATGAGGGACTTTCAGCCGGTCACGTTCTTAGTTACTTGTGAGTGGGACTTGGGCGAGGTCGCAATGTGGACCTGATCATGATGAGGTCAGGCGGCTGGGACCCCATTGCTAGGTGCAATGGAGATATTGAAAACCCGCAGAAAATGTGAAAGTCAGTTTCTTGGATAGGATACCGGTGAGGCACTTGCCTGACGATAAAAGAAAGGTCGAGAAGCGCACTTCCGAAGTTATTCTCCATTGCTTCGCATTAACATACGTTTCTCCAACTGCCCCAATTGTCATTCCACGATTTGACGTCTCTATGATGGCATCAAACTCAACTGCATCTGCTCGTGCTTGCGAGTAAGCGAGCCGTATCTAATCCCACTCATGCTCATAATCTGCTAACAGCAAACAAAATGATAGCTTCTCTCTCCCTGCATCTCCGAAAACTTCGGGCTCATCCAATACCCAAAGAGCAAGATAATATTAACTCGAACATCTGCTGGTAGTGTCTAACATTCGATAGGAACTCTCGGCCTCTTCAAGGCCCGGTCGCGAGAAAACTTCGCCAGTCAACGCCGAATCGTCTCCAACCATCTCGTCGCTCTCTTGCACGCCATCGACAGAACGGAACACCACGCTATCTTACACCATACTTCGCTACATAACCCACGGTCGCCAGATACACCTCAAGGGAATTATTGCCGCGGCAGAGGGTAATGCCCAGCTTCCTCAACCAGTGCCTGATACTGGTCTCACGGGCATGCAGCGTTTTCTTAACGAAGGACCTACGGAACAATCATGTATATTAGCTTTGGGTGAGAAGGCAGGCGATCTGCAAATTTCACCGCTATCTTAGTAGATGCTAGGATACATGAGATGAGGTTACGTGATGGTATTTAAGGGTCTAGACTAAATTTTGGTACTTGATATGCTCTTTTGTATATTCTGTCTGGCTTTAGATTGTCAAACTTCCACGTCCAGTTCCGAATAAAGTCCTCTGATAAGTCTGTGCTTACTACGGTGATTAAATGACTATCTGTTCACAGAATGGCACATCCCCAGAGCTTCTAGGCATTGGAACTCGAGAAACTGGTATTTTCTCCCGCATTAATTGGCGTCGGGACTCGGGAGAATCTTAGGCCACAATTGCCATACATACAGTATAGCCCTCAATATTCTCCCTTACAGGTAAGTATCTTCCGTGTATTTTCCTATACATGTATGAATTTCATGCAATTTCCATTCTTTTGACAATGGTTTCCCGCTGCTCTCCCAATTTGCTCCCATACTGGCAGGGTTTTTCCATCAATTTTCCTGTGTGTAATTGTAAGGAAAATCAGGGGAATTGCATAAGTATTTGTGTGGGAAAATACATTGAAAACATATAGAAAATAGTTATCCATATGAGAATACATAGAAACTTGTGGTGGAATTTTTGGGCCCGCAAATCATAGTGTTGAGGCTCGAGGCGGGCTCTGGAAGTCGTTTTACTGCTTCACTGCGTAAGGGGTGTAACTTCTTAGATTTACTTTTGGGAGTAATTGGGTACTAATTTTGATGTTTCCTGCTTCGTGTACGGGTAGTAGGCTTGTGTGGTGGCGGCGGTGGCGATGGTACTGATTTAATGGTGGTGATAAACATGGCGATACTTCCTATCATGATGATAGTACATGCGCATGCGCATTGGTCATTGTGACACATGTTTCCATGTAATATCCACCGGTACCCACCGGTAATTGGGTGGCAAGTGGCGGTTTATGTGGTGGTAAATATAGGTTTATACGGCAAGAAAGTGGATTTTCCATAAACCAACATACCAAAATTTTTCCCACAACTTCTAGGATCCCATAGAGCGCGCTTCAACCTACCCAATTTTCTGCAGGATTGCAGTCACTGCCTAAGTCTGCCTTGCAGTGCCAGGGTAGTCTTTCAGAAGAGGATTATAAACAAGATAGCCACAAAGTGCATTTTGCGGCGTATTGTTGTACATGTGTCATGCGATGAGATCATTCGCCAGTAGTTCTATCTCATACGCGTCATTCTACTGTTTTACATGAAACCCGAGACCCGCAAAGACGCCCACACGGCACCCAACAGCCCTCCGAGAAGACAAGAAGAAATTTGTGCAGGGGTATAACTAGACAAATGATTAAGCGGACCGTGGGATCCGGAGTGAGCTGATTAACCAACGTCTAACCACTTTGTAGACTCAGTCAGAGAGCATACCGACCAAAACTCTGGGCACGAAGGAAGCCGGGAAGTAACGGTGGGGTTGTACAAGTGCTACCTGGATGCCATGGACAACATGACTCCATCGCCCCAAGAATCATGGATTATCAGCCGTACTTAACGAGCCATCAAATGTTGCATATATAGATCGCCTCCCGTACGTACGGCTTATGGGCTTCAGCTGGGCTGGTGGGGATCATGATCTCATGATGATGATGGTCGTTCCAGATTCAGCTGGAGCTGCCAGCTGAGTGCGCATGCATGCGTACAAGGCATACTCTGAACGCCGTATATAAGATCATACGAACTTCTGTAGTTTAGAATACAAGCTTCCCCAGCAATCAGTATTTCAACATCAAATGCTTTGCTACATTTTTTCTTTCCTCTACTGACACCATACGCAATTTTGACTCCTATGAGACCCTGCGGAACAGCTTCTCTCTTGCCCTACTCTCGTTCCAGATTTTTAGTCGCTCCCAAGCATTGCTCAAGAAACAAAACGTGTTAGTATATCATTCGACTATGAGTAAATGTCTTGGCCCCCTCCCACACCTTCACAACAGCCTAAAACACCATCCTAACCACCCAACGCCATTGCTCCTGCATTATTATCTAATAGTTATACACTTGGTGTGTCTGCTCGAAGCATTCTCATTGGTCGGGTGAACTAGCCACGTGGCGCGTGTGGCAGTGGCAGATACAGTGGCGGGTACAGTGGCGGATATCCACATGTTGACTCAGGATTTATCCCAAAGACCTACAAGTGTTTAGAACCCCATCAAAGCTGCCAGAAAAGATTGGAGAATGCTTGGTTAATGCACTGAGTCATTTGTGTAGACTCATTTACAAATTTTCACTCGTCACCTGCCATGCGCCACTGCCGGTGCCACTCTACCATCTCCAGCGAACGTCAAATTTCTTAGGCATATAAAGGCATGGATTCTACCATTAGATAGTCCGGTAGACAATCACTTTTGTACGATGGATAATTCAATCTCTCTTTGTTCTTGATCACTCTGAACAATACCGCAGACACAGTGGCAGATATACAGTACAGAATATACAGTAGCAGATATATATACAGTGGCAGATACACAGCGGCAGTGTGGCAGGAAAATCTGCTTCTCACCACCACCGCCACTCAGCTTGGCAGAGGACTGAGCGACGGCGGGTGTACAGAAATACAGAGATGACGGAGATGGGCTGGGCGACGGGGACGTACTGAGATGCAGGGGTAACAGAGATAAACTGAGCGACGGGGAGTATATATTTGGGAGACCCCGGGGTAGATAAATCTCATCTTATCATACAACCAGTCCACGACTTTGTTTCTGATTATGGAATGTACATAATCATGCCCTCTTTCATCTCCAAGCCATAGATTTATGATATCCCCAATATTGAATGAGCAGTTGTGGATAAACAGCATTATCAGTGCATTTTTGTACAGCCACGCCGTGGCTAATATCGATATTGTAAAATGGACACCGGGAAGTGAAATTGAGCAGCACACTTGGGAAGCACACTTAGGACGCGCATTTGCACTTGTAGGAAAGCGGACTTATGAAGTGGACTTGTGAGTGATGGAAAGCGAAGTAAGAGGATATGGGTCCCGCCTCAAAAGGCGGCGAAGCCGCCACCGTATCTTGTATTCCTTACGCTCTATTCCGACCGTCAGTGCTCTTTCCTTGTGGACAAGTAGATGGGTATGCTATCTGGGCCATGATTTACTTCTCACAAACCTGAAGCAAAGCTTAAGGGGCCTGGGACGTGTTGAAGATCATCTTATATAGCAAGCACTGCAAGTTCACTTCTGACTTAGAATCCGTAGGTAATAAAGCCAATCCACGGTAGCTAGAGCCCGAGGGAGCATTCTCGATCTTTCCCGTCTAATTCCTCAGCTTCTCCTGTATCCACAAGGATACACTTTTCTGAAGGACGGCAGAATTAAGGCAAAGACCCCCACCCCCATTACGAAGTAGTACGCAGTAGAGGGAGGAGGCTAGGTTTAGCTTTGCTTATAAAGTACGATGCTTCCATCCCAGCCTGCAGGCATGCCATGTCTACGGTGTCGGGTATACTGTTTTGGTATATAATTTGTTTACTGGCTTGTATCATTTGGTTCATATCAATCCCAGAACGAGCGAGCTCAGCACCAACTTTCATCATAATATATCACCCGAGGCAAGGGTCAGAGCTAATGTTACAGGTCTCATACACGGTCACGGCTGCAGGGGCTGATGCTTCCTGTATATATCTCGAGTCTTTTTCCTTCTCTCTTCTCTGTACCATAGAATACACGCACACGGTTCTCCCCAACTTCCATATCGTAACAGCTAACCTCAAAGATCTTGGTCTGCGTAAAGTAGAGATGTGGAGGATAGGTATATTGTGTATCTTGTTTGAATGTTTTATGAGCCTTGCGCTCCCCTTTGTTAGTATTGTCGAGCCATGTTATACTTTTGCACTCTATACACAGATTGAAGAATGGAATGGTTACTTTAGCAGAACGTCGGTAGTCAGAGGACTCTGGGTCTGAGCTTCATAGGGCTCTAGTGGGATACAACCGTGGTATGAATTCATTCAGATACTCAGCTCAACGTACTCTTTGGCTTTCTTCAAATCGTCTCATCTGCATGAGACACGGGATTCGCAGTTGCTAACAAACTCAATCAATTACAGACAAACAAAGCTAAAGTACACATGCGATCAAGCGCCCATGGTTAGTCGGACTATCCACATCTAAATCCCCAATCAAATCCCCACCCAAATCAATCCCGTAACCCAACTCTTTCTCTCATGGGACTGTCAGCGAACCATATCATCTTCCATACCAAAACCTTACCAAAACCCCCGCACCTCACTCGCGTCCTCCTCACCCCCTAGCAACACTCTGCAAAGTATCCCCTCCAACACCCCAAAGCCCCTCAATCCCCGGCTCTAAGCTCTCAATCTTGCCACAAGAAGCCGAATTTCCCCGCACCCTGGTGAACGGGAGCGAAAGCGTATCCAGGGGTGCCACAAGTGGGAGGGGTTTAGCATTGTACTGAGTATTGCTTGGGAGGTGGGTGAGTGGTTCTATGGCAGTCGTGGTGGTCGGGCGGTGGCATGCAGATCTAGAGTCTGAAGGCAGCGGCGCTGGAGGCGGACATTATGATGGTTAGAGTTTCTATTATTCGGGGTTCGTACGCATTTTTTGGTGCTCAGAGAGCGGAGAACTTGCGAAGCTTGAGGAGATGTGAAGTAGAAATGTACAGCAACCCATAATGGAAGTGACTAGGAGGATTGTACGCTAACACAAAACCAAGCCGAGTGAGAGCTTGTGCACCCGCGATGATGGGACAACCTGTATGAGGGTGGATTATTTGGTGCTCCATTCACAGCGGGCAGACCAGATTAGATGCAAACAGTAGACTGCGAGATTAAATGTAAACAGTAGGCTGCAGAGATAAAATTTCTAGAATAGTAAACATAAGGAAATCGTACAACCAGAAAGAAATCGTTACCACACCGTAGGTTCAAATACCAGCCGTCTTTCGAAGAGAATATCTAGGAACGAGAGCAACCACACCAGTACAGGAGGTGTTAAGCTTAATTTCTCTCGTTTTCCTTTAGCTGAATGAAACATACATTACAATTGTCTACTAGTAATTTAAATCGAGCAATGTAAACATGGCCATATGCACGCATGCAAGCCATTTAGAGCAGCATCGGTAGCAGCTCGCAATGAACGAATATGACATGCACGTGTGGCTATTTCGGGCAAACCCATCAATCATATCCTCTTGTGCTTGAAGGTACTTAAGTAGTAAGAAGTGTTTGCTGCCTTTGCCGAGACTGGGCTTGTGAACTGCAGTGAAGGCGGGCCGCGGCAGCATGCGGCTTGCTTTCCATTAACACTCCCCCCTACAGTTTCCTACAACCATGTACTTTCTTTCCAACCAGACACTTATTCCACCAGGACTAACCCATAGCTTAACATCACCCTACTTTTTTCTCCTACTGTGCAACCTCTGCGCTCGAAACCAGAGTTCCATCTCATGCCTTCAAAAGGGTCGACTTCGACAGTAGCGTCATCTTCGATAGCAGCTTCAATTTGACACAGCGTCAACTCCGACGATTATTCCGGTTGATTGAAGCCCCTCTGATTGATTAACTCTCCTCTACCTGCTTGACAGGTCCCAATCATCTTTAGGACAGCCAAGGACGTCTTGAATTCCAGAATGTCCCATCCAACAAATTCACCTGTTCGCGCTACAGCCTCCGAGTTGCAGCTCAATACACAAGCCGAGCGCATCGGATCCGCAGCCAGCATCATCTATGTCGGCCCACGCCGCCCAGTCAGACCAAATTCTCATCGTCAGTTATCATCATTGTTCACAACAGTTGCACGTTGTTAACCTGCATAGGTGGAGGTAATTTAATCCACTCTTCGCTTATTCCTAGCACGGGCAATTATCATCCCTACGTGGCAATCGGACGCCCCGTCGCTTCCCTTCCTCCGGTCAAAGCCGCCACTCCTCTTGCTGCAGCTGCAGCATTTCTTCCCACTGCTACTAGCGCACCCCACTCTTTCTGCAGCAAGAACGCTGGTCATCAACAATTCATACCTTGATCGATCAAGAGGTCTGCCTTTGCAACTCTGGTCGTCAGACGGCAATAGTGTGAGGATATTGGAGTTGATCGTGTTATCAACCCTACACTCCAGGTGTCCAGCAGAGACGCCGTTCCAGATACAGAAATAGATATCCGCCATCACATTCACCTACACCACACCCACCTTATCAAACGTATTTCCGATAGTGCTAAATGCCAATCTCTCGCATGTAGCCATGGTAGATGCAGCGGTTCAGACTGGAGCAAGACCTGCACCCGCTTGACATCGTGACAGCATCCTGCAGCTCCGGAATTGCTGTATGAGTTTGTTTTGCTTCTTACCATCATTCTTTTCATTGGTTTTATTCTGGCATTGGATCCTGTTTTTAACACCTTACTCTGGCTTTTGGAGGGTCAGAAATCGGAATAAGCAGTACAGACGGACAGAGATGAAAATCAAGCGAATACAGCCGTAGAGAAGGAAGAGATGCTCAGACACGAATCCTCACCATCTTATGACGACGACGACAACAACCATTACTAATGATAGAAACATATACAACGCATTTGCTTCAACGAGACCAGTGGAGTCAAAGGGCGACTCATATTTGGGACAAAGTAAAGTCCACTTCTCACTCTAAAAAGCCTTCCTCAACATAACTTCTAGAATCCGCGACTGAAAACCGCAAAAACGCTCACATGGTTCGTTAAGCATTCCCTTCAAACTGGTGTTCAAATTGAATTGACTGGCAACAGATCAGATCCAAACAATTCGACGTAACCACCGAACTTTGAGGTAAATCCTTGGTCAATATCAAATTATGTACGGCTCCACTAGCCCTTGCACCAAGTCTCTCTTCTACAGCAACACTGGCCTCGAAGAAATCCACTCTATCTTCTACATACGGAACAAGCAATTTCACAACGGACGTCGCCGGGCATGGGAGCTCTTCAACATCAAGGTTACGGAAGGAATGTCGGCTCCTTTTGCTAATAAGGTTTGTCGCTTTCTTTTTACTGCTTTCTCATTGTTTCAGCCCTTCCATCTATGATTAACTCATCCAACTAGAGAAACTTCGACTTGTCAAGTATCTGGAAAAGCTGTGGGGATTCTACCGCGAATGCTACCGCAGCCTGCGTGTCGAAGTTGCGTTTGGAAACGTTGGCACCGCTTCACTTCCTTCTGCTAACGCCAACGCCGCCGCAGCTCTCCTTAACGTTACTGTCGACGCTGCCACCGCTCCCCTCTATTGCTGCCGCTGTCCCTTCTTCAGCTTACTACCACCGGTGTCGACTTTCCAAGAATGTCCAGAGCGTTCAGTAGTATTACGGTATCCAGAATGGCCGCCGTTACTGGAATTGCCATTTCTGTAAGTGCCCCAGATTATGTGTGCAGAGGAGTGGTTTGACTCGCAGTGGTAGGTGGCACTAGGTATCCGATGGCACTAAAGGGTCAAGGATACCGACATCTGTACAAGAAGCACGGGATTCTGAGGGAAACCTTGTAGGAGGGGTGCAATCACCGCGTTATCCGTCGTGCACGTACGGCGGCGCCACTTCCCCTCCTCCTGCCAACGCCACCAGCACCGCAGTTCTCCTTGCCCTTCCACCCTCTGTTACTGAAGTCGCCGCCATGCCGCAAGCCGCCGATCCTCTCACTGCGCACTCCCACCCTTGACAACCCAGCAGGGTGTCTGTGGGGTCCTTTGGCACTACGGCGTGAGGACCGTACACGATGGCGGGCGGTACTGGAATTGCCACTTGTAAGTGCCTTAGATTATGGGTGCACAGGAGAAGTTTGACTGACGGTGGCAGGTAGCATCCGGTATCCTATAGGTCATGGATGCCGACACTTAGACCAAAAACATGGGATTCTGTTAGGGAGATTTGTAGGGTAGGATAGGTTAACCATTCAAAGGTTCTCTTATCATTATTTCGGATAGGAAGATTGATTTTTGGGGTCTATTTGCAGCCAGTGCCGCTACCTTGTGGCTGTTTCTAGCGAGCATGAACGTAAATGTGCAACGGGGTTGTCGACAATTGTTATCCTTTTTTTGCTTGGGAAATGGTAGAATAATAGCTGGGATGTTCAAATTATTTCAATTCGACGATGCGTGATCGCACTAGCATTCGGTAGCAAAAGAAATCTTCAACGCGACTCGAACGCACAATCTTTGGTGGTTTTGGGAACCTAAAACCAACGCCTTACCATTAGGCCACAGGGCCGGCGATAAAGTAGATTTGTCCTAAATAAGTACATACTACGTTTATAAACCAGCGTTACGTGAATTTGCGGGCTCATCTCTAGGATCGAGTAGTGTTACACATGAGACGAGCCAAAGTCTCAAGCCTGTCGAGCCTTGGGTGTGCCACGATCGTTTCGAGTGCCTTTTGAGTAATCTTGAGACTTCGTGAGATTGTCCATTTCACCGCTACCACCAACTGGCACTGAGGCTCGAACTTAAAAATTAAAAGTCTCGAGACTCCGTGCCCCAATTGCCAACGAGACGGGACGTCTCGTCTCGTGCGCAAAACTAGGATCGAGCTGGCGAAGGACAAAATTTTGTAAATGAGTCAATGCCCATATGATTACCGCAGGATCCATTGATTCGGTAGTACAACTCAGTACTATGTGCTATTGATACTCGAACGTGAGAACTCAGATAGATTTCATGGTCGGGAGGAGTCCGGACGTCCAAAAAATTATTTGTTGCGGTTAACGGTTTGGAGCTGGTCCCAGATTCTACGGGAACTACTTCAGTAATCCATAAACATGTAATCCTAGTATTTCGTCTGACCTTTCTGTCATACAATTATCCATGATAGTACACCTCAAAGGCACTGGGTCCCGGCTCACCATCCTTCAACGTTGCACGGGATATCACTCGCCCACTTATAACGTGATATCGATAGATCTTACACATTCGATACTACAACGATACCTTGATTGCATGACGTATGCAAGGTGATCAACTATGCGATTACAATCAATAATCGTTTAGTGCTAATTTTGGCGAGCTTACTGGGTTTTGTGGCTGTGCATGTGTGGCTGGAACTATCGAGGAACATACAGCCTATATAAAAATGAATTTAACAACTAGCGAGATTAAAGTGTAAGGCTTTAGAGGTAGATCTTAAGGGTTTACTTAAGGCTAACGGCTATGGAAGTTCTAGTTCGTCTTTTCGTGTGTTGTATTCTTTTGAGCCAGCGATCTTTTTGCGCAACCACATCAAATTCCTGACATCTTTGATGTGACGTCAACAACACATTCTCCGGCATCGACTCTCCAATGAGATTCTTCGCTATTTCGGTCTTCTCAGCATCTATCTTTGGTAGTATCCATATCAATTGGCCAGCTATCACCACCTCGCAGAAGTACTTTTACTCCAACCTTGCTGTACATGTATGACGGGAAGGCGTTGCTCAACATCCTGTGCTGTCAAGGAACGGCTGGACGGAGCACCCATTCCACTTAACGTTGCAGCTACAGCACCGCCGCGGCCACTGCAATAGTAATGTTGAATGTGGGGTCTGTAACTTTTATTCCTGCGGTGCGTAATTCAGTTCCTAACATTATCTTGCTAATTTTTCAATTGGTCAAGTAGATTTCACCCCACCGTTTTCTTCTGCATACCATTCTAGATACTGTTGCCAGCGCGTGGGATGGTTGTCAATAAGCAGTTATCAGCTTTCCTATAGACCAAGAGCCTGTAGAATGACGACGAAATTGAAGGCTCTCGCAAATATACTTCAGTGTTTTCGTTGAATGGGTCCCTTCCGCTTTCGCACTATATACCCCCTCCCCCCTTATAATATATCGAACTCGCTAGAAACAGAGGGGACCGAAGTGCCAACAAAGACCTTTTTGTTCCTATAAAAATCTTCGATTGGATCGGGCCGCTGGTATGCAAACGGTAGCTAACAACTCATGATCACAAGATCTTCCGATGGGAAATGGAGGCTATTTTGAGGGACTGCCCAGGTGCCTGGTGTTGATCGAATCGGAAGGAATACACAAGTACAGCAGTGGTTTGTAATTGGGCTCGTATTCAGCAAGGATAAAATGGGTTAACTTTGGAGCATGAAAAGAATATATAGGTGGAGAAACAGTGCACCGATGTCAAGGGATGGGATTTCTGTCCACTGCGCACATACAGGGACGGGACCTCCCGACAAAACAAGCCTTATGCATAATTGACAGGGCTGCATGCTGCAGCCACTCGGCCGGCTTCCGGCAATTGTTCAGCCCCTTCATTGGCAAAAAATTCTCCACACATTCGGCACGACTTCCGGGTGCCTATCGATTGGTCCATGATGCAGTATAGTACTGTACTAAACAGAAGTTACGTATACTAGGGTTATTAATCATAGCTATTTGCAGACTTGTCAGTGTGCATTCACTGGTTAGCGAAAACGAGTAGGAAAAGGGGGTATTGATACGGCTATCCGGAAGGTGTCGCGCGCGCAAGCTTAAGTCCATCGATTTGCATGTTGGTTAAGTCTTATTAGTTCGTACTTATTGATTTCATAATTCAGAGTGGGCTGGAAATTATGGTATGTACTCTACTCGAGCGCGAGTACTTACGATCCGAAAGTAGAGTACACTCCTGAAAACAGTGACATTACTGAGATATTGGTTCTCGATCTGTTAAGAGGATCAGTATCAATTATGCTCTAGGTCTAGCTACTTGTTGGGTACTCTAATACTACGTACCTCTTATAATGTTGATATTTTGTTACTGCGCCGAATCTATTCGTGGGGCTACATATTCAAGTTACTAATCCATTCGACGTATTATTGCTTAGGGCTACACCTTTTCATATATTCAACGTATGTCAGCGCATATGCAGTCTGCGATTCAACACATCTCAGCTTGAAGCAGCCACTTCAGTTACTCCTTAAGTACATAAGCATAGATTTCATATCTCTTGGAAAAATCGATCCCGGGATTCCGACGAATGTCTGACTAGATTTTATGCAGGTAAGCCTAAGCGCACTCACCAGACTCATGCCAAAAACGGCCCATGCTGCAGACACGGAGTAGGCTTTGAAACAGATGGAGAATTGTTATGATTGTCCACGCGTCGTGCACCTATGATGGCAAGGCTGTGCACGTGGAACAAGCCCCCCGTGAATCCATGGAACAAAAAATCGCTTACCTTTGCACTCACTGCCTTCCCTCTACGTCAGCTCTCCCGCTCGAGCGATATATCGCAAATGGGTATATTAACATATACTCCCGGCTGCATATTTAAAATTCCCAGGTTGTTTTCCCGCTTTAATCTCGCATCCACTCACTTACTTTTTCCTATTACTGTTTAATTTCTAGCATAGAGTAACATCGCAATGTTACTTCACACAGTTTCATTGATCTTCTCCTTGTGTCTTTTGTCTTTTGATGTCGCATCAGCTACTTCCGAGTCGCGACTGCCGGTGGTTCGACCTTTGACAATCGGAGGACGGTCAAACTCTTATACACACCGACGCCATCTACAAAAACGACAACCGGGAAACTGGGATGATCTTCCAAAAGTTCAATATGTCGAATTACCAGTGGACCACTTTGGTAATGGAAACGGAACATTCAAGAACCGATACTGGGTCTACGATGCTGCATATAAGCCCGGAGGGCCAATATTTAGTACGAATTCTCCACCTCACTTTGAAATCTTCAACTAAACGTTGTGTCTATAGTCGACGATGGCGGCGAATCAGACGCAGCACCCTTCGTGACAGACATGAAGTCGAGTCTTACCGCCTCGTTCGCCAATGCAACCGGGGGAATGGTAATCAACTGGGAGCACCGTTACTATGGAGCTTCCCAACCGACAGTCCCCGGTGCGTCGATACTTAATCCGGAGAACTTGGCAGAGTACTACAAGTACCTCACGGTTGAACAGGCCTTGGAGGATTTTGTCACATTTGCCAAAAATTTTACATACAAGGGTGAAGATGCGAGTCCTGGCAATGTGCCTTGGATCTTTGTAGGGGGCAGTTATCCCGGGGCAAGAGCAGCATGGCTACGTCAGAGGAACCCAGAGATTGTGTTTATAAGCTTTGCCGGAAGTGCGGTGGTAAAGGTATCGGAGCAGCTTCCGCAGTATCAACTAGCAATTTTCAAGTAAGACCCAGTGTCTTATGTTGTTTGACTGCTCTTTGGCTTACTTTCGATTAGTTACTTTGACAGCCATGGTCGTAAAGGCTGCATGGACGATCTCCGGGGTTTTATTGTTTGGATAAGCAAAGTGGTTCAGAACAAAGACCAACGCGAATATGAATCGTTCATGAATATTATCTGGCGTTCCAAGAATAGCGATATCTACAACAACTTCTTCGCCCCGAGTCCAGACGACGGATTAACCTATTGGGATCATGCCACAAAAGCTTTGGATCCGATAATTGATTATGTGTTTGGAGATTTCCAGGTACGATCTTTAAGTTATTCTTTGTTTTTGAAACTAACCAACCCACCACAGGACGGAGACCACCACACAACCAATAACTTTTGCGATGACCTCCAAGGAAGGGCTGCAAATTCCATCACCTCCAGTAAGCAACAGAAAGTACTCGTCGATAATGGCCTAATTGAGGCCCTTGGCTTGGACCATGCACAACAAATTATGGGAGAAGCATTTCACGACCTTTTGACTGATCTTCTGGCCAATCCGCCCTCTGGAGATAACGGTACCCCCGACCGTGAAGCAAACTACGAAGAAGACACTCCCGGCAAACACGACAAAGTTATTTCGGGGCAAAACTCCTCCAATGATCCGGTAAACAGCAATAAATGTGCAAATGGCGACCAAAGCGCGTGCCAAAAACTGATTACAGACAATCAAGGGTGGCTTTACCAAACTTGCTCGGAGCTGGGCTACTTCTTCACCAAAGATAACAAGCCGGACCAATTGACTTTCAGGAACGTCACGTACAGCATCAAAGATTGCGTCAGTTCATTCGGATCTTCGGTTTCGAAAGGCCCCAGTCTTGCTCCGTTGCAGAAGTACGGGGATAACAAGCAACTCAATCCCTCTAACACCTTCTGGGTTGACGGTCAATACGATCCCTGGCGCTCCGCAACTGTGAACGCTTTGGACAGCGGCAGATATCCTTCAAACGTCATCCCAGAATCGGGGAAAACACTGCAGGGGAATAATTTCTTTGGCGCGGTAATCAATAACACCTATCACGTGCCTCTGCAGAGTTGTTCGGCAGTGGTGTTGGCAGGCGAGAAGGTGCTCGATGGGGCTAATCCAAATTGTGAGCCTGGTGCGGCGCACGTCCAGCAGCTGTTTCTGGACGCCCTGGAGAAATGGCTGCCGAAGTTTGAGAAGCACAGTTTGGCCATAGCGAAGACAAGCGCAACTCCTGATAGGAAGGCGGTGAACGGTGTGACGAGCGACGCGTCGTCCTTAACTGATGCGGTCAGGTTCCCGGCTGGGATGCTGTTGCTGTTGGCTGTGGCATTTGTCCTTCTTTAGTTTGAAATTCATTGGGTCTTTATTTTTAATTATGGATTAATATTGGGTTTTTGATAATAGGCCACTATGCATTGGGGTTTTTTGGCATATTTATTGCATCATCAAGGAGTTTGTTTACGGTTGCATCAATAGAATGAGTGATCCGGAGTTTTCTGTTTGCCCGGTGGGATGTACTTTTGTATATAGATCATCACAATCCAGAACCTATGTAGCCCCAATCCAATATCCGGATCCGTCATTGGCTAGTAAAAAAAGCAACTATGATCTGTTTGTAGGCCCCATCGTGCCGAACAGCCAGTGTCAGCCAACCTCTGCCTCCTTTTTTGCGGAATAATTCAAAGCTTTTTTTTTTTCAGATGTGCGTCGTCACCTGAATCAGGATCCTCAATGGCTGTTTTCGGCGAATGATATCCAAGAGTTCAGCCGTATGCGCGGTAAGCGATGCCGGGATGGCGCCTGGCCTGGTGTCTCAACTCTCCAGCAAGGCCTCCCATATTTCTCATGGTACCCCATTGTTTTGCAGTTTCATGATCTTCTATGAGCAGAATTCACGTTCGGAGGCCGGAGAGCGATACGAAACCGTATCAGGCCGGGAGCTGGCCTGTGCATGTGCAGGAATCAGCCGAAGTGGATACACCGCGGCCGGCGCGCGGGGGCGGGGTGAAGCAGTCCGAGGTGAGTCACTGCGAAGCTATGATAACTCTTATGCCTGAGAATATATGCTACAATTACATGTTTATATTTCCCCATCAACCCCTTTTTCACGTTTTTCTATTTTCCTCCCGCAGGAATCGAATCGAAACCCCCGCGCTTTTAGCCTAACCGGCAGCGAATTCGAACAATGTTTGCCAGCGGGGAGGTTCAAAACCAAAACTCGAGCCCTTCCCCACACTTGTTCCTTATAGATGAGCTGATTTCAGCTGCAACGACTGGTAATTTACACGATTCTCATGCTTCGGCTCAGCCCCCTTCTTTTTGGGTCGCGTCATCAGGGATAGGAACCAATGGGGTTAGCGCACCATGCATGACAAGTGGGTTGGCAAAAGCTTGTCTGAACTCCCCATCATTTGCTGGCTGCAACGCTGAGGATGGTATTTCCTGAGGTTTTTCAAATCGAGATTTGAGAAACGGAATTATATAAGTGAAAGGTGGAATAGGTACTGGTACTTGGGCACCAGGCTGGCAAGAAGTTCCAACACGCGAGTCGGGGTTCGGTCTTTGTGCTTGAACGCCGTACGCTATTCTAGTAACACAAGCCTAATAAACATAAGGCGCAGTACCGAGTATGCGAAGGGGATCGCAATATGGATCGTAGAGAAATTCTCCACTCTCGACAGTGCTGTAATAGGGTCCATGGCAATGCTGGATTAGTGAATCTGCGAGTGATTGTACACATGGAAGCGGGGAACTTTTGTGACGGCAAAGCGGAACCACGATGTGGATGATTGAGATGCCGGAGCCGAGTCTATTTGTAGTACTCTACGTCGCTCCACAGTGCTCCACAGTGCTCCACTCTTTCCCCTTCGCCATCTGAAATCACTTGCCAGCGCACAAGTTTTGCATAGAGCAACCCAGCTTCGGATTTACCCATGCGTACTATAACCCTGACGCGTAGCAAGACAAGAGGAAACATACAAGTCACTTAAACGAACGGCAATTTTGTCCTCCAATTTCCACAATAATGTATGTGGAATCAACCGCACGCAAGCGTGTACATTGAAACAGAATATGCAAATGCAAATAGTTTTCCTTAAAATAACGTAGTTCTTTACCCATACGCAGCCATAATCTAGATTAAACGCTCACAATGGCCCACAAACTCTCGAGTAGCTGAACAAATGTCCAACAACTGCCTACAATCCGTTCAAATCGAGCGGCTGATACCTTACCGTCGCCGCGATTTGGGTTGTTGGAATGGATGAATCTTGATGAAGCGCCGAGACGTAGGTTCGCTTTGGGGGGAGGGTATGTAACCCTACTTAAATTCGCTATGTTAAGCTGGTGCCCTGGTGAGCATAAGCTACTGTATCGGGCGCTTAGATTGATCGTAGGAAAAATTGCGGAGCTGTTATTAGATGAACTTTCACAGAGGATGTTTGGTAGGATAAGAAACATTTGCTGAGATGACAGCGGCTCGGGGAAGCGAAGAACTGTGTTCCACATGGGCGCCTGAGAAATTTATCCTGACTGCCGCTACATTGAATAACTGGATCTCCAATACCGAGAGCTTTTTGCGTACCCCATGTAGCCATGGCTACTACCGCAGGTCCAAGAGGGTGGACGGCGAGTGAAACTTTGAACCTACACCCATCAACGTCCCCAGAAACCCTGAATCCAGTGAACGACGCGTGCGAAATCTGAAGAACGCCCGATCGAATTGTTGCTTTTTAATGCCTAAATTTGTCGACAGTTAGTTTGCATGAAAATTTCTCAAAATAACTCGCGTATTATTCTTGACAACAAACCGAGTAATCAGTAATCATACGGATTCCAAACATTACGGCTTATCTGTTATTGGCGACAGCGATTTTGGAATCCAGACAGCAGCAAGTATCAACTTCCTGCAGTTTATCTTGCAGTTGTGTAAAACTAACTATGCGTATGAAATGCAGAAGATTTTTCCGAAAGACAACTTGCGTATCCTCAAGCAGAGTGTGCATTCCAATACGTCCATATCCTGCAGCCAGGACCACGAATGGCTTATTCAAGTCCGAATCTCCAAACATGCCCGAAAATACTTGCGAGCATATTGTGGAAGTTAAGCTGAGCAAATGCATTGACGAAGACACTGTAACACCGTATAAAATCTCTGAATCCCATCCATCGACTTCGTCGATTTCATCAGATGATGACTTGCCTTGGATATGACCAAAATTCTATTGTCCAGGTTATTACATGGCTTTTCCGATGGCTTTCCGGGAGGTCGATGTTTTCTAGGTGGCATCCGCTCGCATTCTATACTTCCTTTTCTACTTCTCTACAGCTCTGCCATTGAGCTTGCATGCATCTTAACCTCACTCAACATAGCAATTATCACTTCCAATGTTATCAATAAATTGCAAGAGAGCAATTATGTCGTCAAATTTCCAAAAAAATATCGAGCCATTCTTCAAATAATAGTGAAAGGTTGCATTGGCCTCTTACGCCTCACAGTGGTTCCGGTGATTTCGGATTCCCCTTTCCCACCAATCCTCAAAGTGAGGACCTTTGAACTGGAGTGAGCTGAGGACTGTCAAGCAGTAGTCATTGCGACAGCAACAAAAAACATGAGATCAAATACAAAATGAATTTCCCAGTATAAGATACTGCCGTGTCTATGAGAAATCCAGGCATTGTGGTACTTTACAGACGCTCGTAATGTATCAGCTCATTACGTAGCTGTAAATTGATGTCAGGTCGCCAGCAAACACGCTCGTGGTCATTTTGTTTTACATTTCAAATCTTGCATCTCCGGATCAAGGGGGAGGTTATTATCAGATCCCCTTCCAACCTATAGCACAGTCACTTCGCCGCAACATTAGCAGAGTTCTGAATTATTGGGTCTTGAAGAAAACCTACGGTATCTGTAATGCCAGACTGCTAATAAAAGACGCACTCGCCATGCTTTTGCATTCCACCAAAAACAAGAAATCAGTTCTGGTGAAGCAGTGGTTGGTATGGTAATTTCTTTCGTAGCATTAATGATGAGGGATAACCCTTTGCGCAGATTTTTGGGAGTATGCGCAGAGGTTTATTCCTTTTAGTAACAATGAAATGATTAACCCCCAAAGGCTGGATAGACCTTCTCTCGTGGCGAAATAAATTGCTAGCCGCATGCGAGCTTGCGAGCACGTAGCTAGACAAACTAAGAACGAGAGAAGGGTAGACCTAGAAGAGGAAAAACATTCTTAATCAAGTGAGGATAAATTAAAGTGTCCCCGGTGTCAATGATAGTTAGTGGCGAATTTCGTAATGCCATGGGGCCAAGTTCAAATGGTAGCGGCGAGTTTCTTGATGCCTGGGCCCCAGTTTATAGTAGGCCAAAGTGACAAAAGTGTTCAACATGTTATGTTGTAAAATTTGCCGGCATGACAAATGTTGAAACTTGGAACACCAAATGACGTACATCGATGTACCTCTAGGTACCAAACGTACCATCGCGTACGCCAATTTACAAAGTTCAGGTTTGAACATTTCTTTGTCGACTTTCATGTCTCATTTGACAAATGTTCAAACTTTAGCACTAACTCAAGTATGCCAAGGTACCCCTTGCTACTAATGTGTACCCTGGCATACGCCTGATTTACAACTTCAATTTCAACATTTCTCAAGATTGAATACTGGTGCGAGTGATAATTTGTACAAATGTTGAAAGTCGATAGAAATGTTGAAACTTGCTTGAACTTAGAAATTGGACGTACACCTGGGTACCTAGAGGTACATCGATGTACGTCATTTGGTGTTCCAAGTTTCAACATTTGTCATGCCGGCAAATTTGACAACATAATCTGTTGAACACTTTTGTCCACTTTGGTCTGCCATATCAGTTGATTGGGAAATAGCACCAAGAAGGAGAGTGTACTCTCGTTCCCGGATTTCTCGTCGCTCGCAAGCTCTCTTGTTGGAGGCGCAGAGAAGCGGTTGGTATACGAATGCAGTACTAGTGTTATCCACACGGCGAGATAAAATGAATCAAGTCCCGGATAACTCGCGATGTCGCGCTGTCAATCTAGTCTCTAGACTACAATATTAGAGGACAATCTTGCTGAAAGCCCCCAGGCGAATTTGCCGAAGGTATTGTTGAAAGAAAGAAGTCGAAGTCTCTGTACTGCATCTACTCGGTAACAAGGCACTGTAATAGCCATTGTGGTTCACGAACAAGGAGCCTGGCGAATGCACTTTGCCACAAGTTGTAATTAGTACAGCGCCTTATCATATACGATATTAACCTTTCTCCCGCGGCTGCTTCACTTTGCCCTTGTAAAGCAGTTCCCACTCTTGCCATTATGTGTTTTTTGACTGGAACCATAGCTCTGACAACAGACGTGTGGATCTCGGTCACTCTGTATCACTCCTAAAACTTGAGAAGTCCTAAGACGACGTCGACGCAAAAAATACTCGGAGAATATCTCACTCGGCCACTGACATGAGCCCGCCAGCGCTAGACTCATGTTGGTTCTGCTATAGTGTGTCCGAGATGCTTTCGAAGGTAGTGATCAATCGTGACAAAACCTGCATATCTATCCTTGATCGAAGCAACACTGATTCCCTTGAAAAAAACCGTGTAGGTGAGAGAAAGAACCAATTGCCTTGGTGAGAGTCAGCATACAATCCTCCCTGGGCACCGAGCTTCTTGTATCGCGCGAAGCAATTACTGATTTGGTTGGGAAAACCTTACACGTTGCGTCGCACTTGGATGATCAGAATCGCACTCAAGCCGAGTCGGAAGCTAGGGGGTAGGAAATGTCTGCGTCTTGAAAGGTGTCGAAAAAGGAGTTATTTGTTAGCTGTTGCTGAAGCAAAACGAGGCGATGAAGATTTGTGACTGCTCTAGTGAGGTGGGAATACGTTGGCGTTAAAGTCGCCCTACTTTTTGTACGGGTACGCTGAAATGAGTGAGGGGCCATGTTTTGATACACTGATTAATGTATGCTGCAGATATGATGCAAACACTTGAGCACGCTATTGAAAAAGTTGGCGCCTCATTCATTTACCTAGTCTGTAGTCTGTGTACCACTCTCTGAGATTATCATTTACCGATCTGACGATGTCGGAATGACAATGCAATTGTCCGACTCCGGCCTGGCACCTTGAGAGCGTATACAGCATGCATGCACTGCCTGAAGTTTTTCTCTACTTAAGCAACCACTAAGCTTCTGCTTCTGGCTCCAGACGAGTACCGGGGTAAACTTCTAAGTAAAAAACATGCTTCGGATGGCCATGAGTCTTTGGCCGCACGGGTTCCTAGTTTAATGCACATAATGTGGTGAAGTGGCTGTGCCACAGGTTCTTGGCGTGAGCTACACATAGGTTGGCGAGAGATAGGATATGATTTCTGTGTAGAGACGCAAGGAAAGGCGAAGATCTAAATCTTCAACTTTCTGCGATAGCTTATGCACTTTAGTGCTGTGCCTTATTTATGATAGTCTGTTCAGAATCATACAAAAGATATAGAGTAACCTGCTCATAAGCACCACATATTCTTAAGCGGTTGCTAAGATTACTAAAGGCTGCGTTTATAACCTACTTCTTCCAGAGGTATCGAGAGCTAGATATAATTTATGTCTCAGCTGAAGCGATACAACTGCAGAATGACACATTCGGGTGGAAGAACGATTGAAACAGGAAACGAAAGACGAGGTCCGGGCAGGTTTCTGACATCGCAGATATCGTAAGTTTTTTCTTTAGAGACATAATAACATAGAACTCTGCTATGGTTGTAACAAACCAACTGTGTTACCAGTCCGCTACCACCTTTCACCAGTTATTCTAGCCGCGACAACCACGGCCTGATGAACGTCAAGATCCTAGCAAAACGCCTCTGACCCGCTGCCTACACCCCCCCCCCCCGCCCAATGACAACCTACATTATCCTTCTCTTAGGGAAATCGGCATCCAGCATCGGCCACTACCACTTCCTCTAAGCAACCCGCGGTTACCCGCTGTCGTCCTCCAAGAGACGTACTAGCCCTCTGTGATTCTGCGGAACCCAGATGCGTGACGGAAGAATAGTCTGGTGCTGCTTCTTCTGTAAGTGTTGCAATATATGTGAAAGGATATGGGCTGACAGAGATAGGTGGCAAACGTTATTGGAGGGAGTATAAGTCATGGATACGGCTACACTGAGAGAAAGCATGGGTTGACAAGAGGGAGTTTATAGAGGTAGAGGCAGTGAATTTAAAACGGCGACACCGCGAACATTTCTCAACGCCACTTTTCTCTTTGAAATTTCTTCATCCCACTACCGTAAAGATTGGGATAGTAGACCTCATTTAGTCTACCGAAAGCTGCTGCGCTGATTAATAAGAATTGCTCATTAACGTCGTTAGTTCATATTCTTCTGTCTTCTTTACATTTGTGAACCTGAACTCAGCAATTAGACGGTTTTAAACAAAATTTAAGTTGGCTTTGTATTTGCTTGAGATGTACCTAGGCAATTTGGTTCCTTAGTTAATGTGACTCTCCATCTCTGTAAGTGATGTTGTATTTCCCACGGGAACAATGAGAAAGAAAGGGTTCCCCCAGTTCCAGATAACAACTTCAAAGACAAGAAAAACTGGGGGTTTTCGCTAGGGTTTCTCCAGACTCCATCAGTGATCCTGTTGGCGTCAGGGACCGGAAACATTACCAATAGTCCTCGCGCAGGGTTTGAAGTTTCAGGTGGGTTTTCCTGATCTGTTTCATCGGCTGGAATAAATTTACGGGCCCAGGATTATTGGAAAAGGGTATTGTGGGGAAAGATGAATATTTAATTTTTAACTCTTCTCAAGTCTGTTTGGGAATGAGGAAGTGCTACAGGAGTAGGAAGTGTTAAAATGAAGGCAGGGAGCTCGAGATGGGTGATGGGTGAGGGTGTGCATTTGGGTTATGGACTGGATATATCTAAGCTGTATCATCTTGATGCCATTGGTTTGTATTAGTGAGAGTAAAAATTTCACCAATGACATCACAACAGTTGTGCATGCTATATATTGGATTAAGTTAGGTGGGGAACTAAGAGTTAGCTGCTATTCTATATCTATTTTTCATAAACTTACGAACAACGAGTGAGAATCAATGGCTCGCAGTTAGAATTGACGAATGCCTTAGGGCATCTGTCTTAGCGTTACCCGACTTTCTCTCGTTGTGTCCCTCCTCAACCTGAAAATTCGACGATACCATAACCGCAGAACACATTCTCTATATGCGCGATTATCGCATCGTCGTACGCTCAACTACTGCCCTATCCAGTGCGCAGGATCTGACTTCTGTCAACTGACGTGTACAGAACTTTAAGAACCTCCAACACGCAGGATCACAAACCAGCTCACCTCTCACCCCTCTCACTCTGAGTGAGACGTTCTCTAAGTCCTGGAGCCACGAGATTAAGCGCACTACGTGGCGAGACGTCCTGGGCTTTCTCAGATCGTTGTCTCCTTCAGCTAGACTCTACATTCTGTTGTCATCATCAGTCGCGGCAATAGCAGATGAAACTGAACTCTAATTAAGAACGGCACTTCACACAGGCGACGTCAACGATGGCCGTTTGGACACCACTCTCTAAAACGACAGCGGTGACGAAGGAAACGACTAGATGGAGACTTACTTAGAACGAACTTGAACCCCGATTTACAAGCGACTCGGATTCGAAATCTGGCATGATCCAGTCTATGTTGAAATACGCACCAAGGCTGAGGCCGCTCTTAAAAAACCTCCTATGGGTAGAGCGTGGAGGAGGCTGCATGTAATATGCTCGGTTACGAGATAACTGATTACAATGATATATTTTAGATACCTTTAAAACGAATATTCTACACTAAAAAAGAAGCATGAGACTAGTCTAGATATTAACAATCTAAGAATGCCTTACAGGTGGATGAGGACCTCGCGATGGCCTGAATATGGAGACTGGACATAGATGAGAGGCCTCACGAAAAGCGATTCCCCAGGGAAGATTGGTCGCCCACTCACCCATGGAAATATGTCGGACAAGTGAAGTCTTTGGCTGCCAAAAGTACCTAATGTGTCGGAGTTTTTTTTGTACTAGCAGTGGCCACCATAGCTAATTACGTCAGTTTCGTTGGCAAGCATTATAGACGCTAATCAATGGCCTTAGGAAAACTGAGTTTCGGATTTGCTTTAATTCATTACCATCTTCAAGTAAATACTTCGCGATTAGCGGGGGAGAATGTTATACGTGAACCAGTTGTACATAAAAATGACATTGCAATTGTGCACCGTATAAATTGCGCATCTCAATTGTATTCTACCAATATTTCTACACTACAGCTTTCGATTGGACGACGGGGGAACAGCAAGTCATCCGATACGGGTTGGCATGCCAAACTACGAACTACAACCTATTAATTATATTTACAGGAGTTTCACCTTGAGTTAATAGGGGAACTTCAGCAAACGGTATTATATTAGCTGAAGCAAGGAATTCGAATCTTTCGCTCGATATCTTACATGTGCAAGAAAGAAGTACCCTATCATCCAATCAAAATTCGTTACTTTGTAATATGTTAACAACTCTAAAGCTTGAAGTTTGGAACCAGACGAATAGAAGCAACGAACGTATCGTGTCATTTAGCAACATGCGCGTCCTAAAACTAACGAATTGGACTAGAGATACGGTAATCTACCAAATCCAGTGCAACGTGCATAACGCTCGAACCATATCAGTATGATTGTGCAGTGTGGCGCCAACTGACAGCAGCCGAGCAACAGGGAATTCCGTAGCATGTGGATGCATGCAGCGAATTAATTTGTACGCCATGGGTCTAGCAATTCCCATTATCATGGTCTCTTTTTGTATTTAAGCAGGCCTGACCGCTAGCTGTTGATAGAGTATCAGCTCGGATTTTCACTTCAAAATCTCCTCCACGAACACGAAAACCACATCTATTTTACCCAACTTTACCTACACTAGAATACATCATGAGCGGCTGCGGATGTGCTTCAACTGGTTCGTGCGGATGTGGCGAGTCATGCTCTTGTGAAGGCTGCCCTGTAAGTTTACTTGAAGTTTGTGGTCAGGTTATAATGTTGATGATGATTCAGCACAAATAATCCTCGACAAAAGCCTACCGAGGCGAGATATATCGATGGTGTTTGATGCGGATGCGAGGCGTTTCTTGGTTTTTACTATGGGGTGACGTAATGGTTGGATTTGATTGTAAGGGTGAAATTCTTGGATTTTATTGGTTATGCAAAAACTACTGCGAAATGATTTGCTTGAGTTTACTGTTGTTCTTGTTCCGTCATACGTGAAAAAGTGGATTAATTGGCGCATACCCACTGATCGAAGTATAAGCCTGGTGATCTAAATAAGACCCTGCGGACGTCTGTTTCTGTAGAATCGATATCTGCTGGTGTGAATAATATACGCGTCGGATACAGGGTGTTGCAACCTTGAGCACGGGAATAAATTGCCACTCGAATGACAATATCCGGACATGCTAGCATGTGTGAGCTGTCATCGAGTGCAAGCAAGTAAGGGCATCCAGCACAGCTATGCACATTCATAGCCCATCCAACGGAAGGATTATATGATGCATCTCCCTCACGCTAAACCTTAGACCCTGCGGCCGTCGCCCGCTTCGTACGGGCCCGCCGGTCCCGTCGTCAATCTAGTACATCCGTAAATCCTAAGACCCCAAGTGCGCCACATGCATATGTATGTGCCCTCTGAATTGTCCGCCATTAATGTTAGCTTCTAGCTACGGTGCACTAAGTGATAAATCTAATTAGGTTCGTCAAGATCAGACAAGGTGGAAATCGAGATACTATGCCATGCTGAGTCTAGCATAATCGTTACGCCGTGCCTCGGCATGTAATAATCCAGGTTCGTCAATTGCAAGAACAAGATTCCCTCAAATCACCGGGGTTCGATAAGAGGGTGCTGTTTAGCTTCTAGCTTACTCTATGCTATCTATTAGCCATAACACGCTGCCTTTGTGTTCCAGTACGTAGGTATCAATTACGAAAGAACTACTACATACTGTAATAGCAAATTGGAGAATATAGAAAGCACATGCCAAATATCTACGCCCAGAACTTCTCCCAGTTGAACATCACACCATGTACCCCCGATTGCTGTAATCACGAATAATCACACTCGTCGCCCCCGCAGCTACATATCGAGCCTCCAACCCATTGCCAATACATTCTCCACTAACCCGCCTACCATTTCCTTCGGCCAAAGCGTTCACAGTGGTGCCCTCTCCGACCCAGAGCTTTCACTCTCCCGCCACATCAACTGCTGTTCAAGCTCATCCTACTCCTATTAGCATGGTCTCGCCCACCCAAACACAACTTCATACCTCCAACTCAGTCCTGCGTTCACACCCGGTCTTTCCAAGTTTCCCAGTCTTGCGCACCTTCACCGCAACGCGATAGCACAGATACCCTGCAACACCATCCCTGGCGGCAGAACTGCGCTCAACCGCCTTCACCATACGCTTCGGACACCGACACAACCTCGTCAGTTCCTCCGCGAATCGCGCCCGATCATAACATGAGTGTAGGTTCAGCTCTCGTAGGTCTTGATTGTCGGAGAGAACGGAGACGATGGAGGATTTAAGAGCGATTAGTTGCTCAGGAGTGAGACCGAGCTGCTGCGTGAGGAAGGAATAGGTGGGATCTTTATGTTCTTCAGTGTAGGAGGGCGGGAGGTTGGCGGAGAAGGAGAGAGTGCTAGGTGTAGGCGTTTTAGCGGCTAGAGTCGGGGTTGCAGAGGCCCGGCGATAGCCGCGGGTAACAGACGGGAGTGATGGAAGACCCAAGCAACGGGGATCGGGAAGGCTTTGTAGGTGAATCGCTCGATAGGAGTGTGATGTGGTGACTGCAGAAAGGACACGGGAGGCTCCAAAGAGTATCTGTGCTGTATACATGGTAGTTAGTTAGTGAGAACGCGACAGGAAGCACGTACTAGCACCTCGCTCTCGTGCGCGGCTAGCAAGCACCAAAGTAGGACGCTGCATCGCAGTTACCGACCCGGATTTGTATAGTTCGCGGATGGTGCCGCCCCGCGGATTTGCGACGATTGATGTGGTGTGAAGGGGTACTTGGAACGCGGTGAGGATATACCGATGACGTTAGCGTAGGTTTAGGGTTAAGTTTCATGGCGTGTGGGGCATTTGCGGGGTAGCGCGCATAATGATCAATCTTAATATGTATAGAATTTTGGAAACGGAATTTGCGCTATTGCATGTGAGGAACACCTCGAAAGTTGATATTGTGGTGTTTCATGTTTATTATCCAAATACCAACTGACTGTAGTTTTATGAGCTTTGGGAAATCAAGGCGCGAGTGACATACCGCAGAGCTTTATTCCCTAGCTCTGTCTATCTTAATGTTACTTGCTATATTTTTATTATTATTGGAATGTTATCAGGTGTTCTTAGGAGCTGTACTACAGATTTGGTCGGCATTCTGGATACGGGGATCCAAAGAATAGTCTGGAGAATACACTGGCCCAGTCTACAACCATTCCTATAGCTAAGTACTTAGTAGGTACCCAGTTAACGGCTATAGCATATTACGCCTCCTCATCTCACACCGCATATATTCAGCACCCTCTGTTATCCTCTGTACCCTCGCGTGCCATTGACGTTGTGACTACAAAATTCATCCACATATAACAGACATCGCCTACCTTATGGTTATTTGGAAGAAAGAACCCTGGAGTGCATCAGTAGATATGAGTGTGCGCAGTAGCGCATGGAATAACTAGTAAGTTTATTGTCTGTATTACTCGATGTATGCTAACTCTAACTCTATTTTGACGAAGAATTCTTATCTAAATTTTTTGATTCATTTAAAAAAAAACAATATAAGTTACAAGAATTTGCCTCAACCTCTCCTAGCGTTTCTTTAATATCAAAATGTGGTGAGCATCAAGATCGGGGTGCAACTCCCGATTTCTGAGGTTGAATTATACTTAATGGCGACCTAGATTCACTTAAAACTGCCCTCTCTAGAACACATATCCCTGCAATAGACATAGAAAAAGAAAAATGACATTGTCACCGGACAGAGGCCACCATAGTCTCTACCGCCAACTATTAGCTTCCGATCATGTATATCACACTTGGAAAGAAGCTAACTGTACGTAGCATGTCCGCCCTCACGGACCGAAAGAATGGAGAAGAGAAGGTCAAAGGATGGCCATAGCCCATTTTGTGAGTATGAGCGGCAGTGGAGGAACGAATGTTCATATGACAAAGATGATAAACACTGGGGCGGAAGAAGCTATCAAGTTAATCCGCTCCTGATTAGTCCCGTCATCATCGATCTGCTCGACGACTGGCAATAGCTATATTCGAACATATTAAAGTGCCACATTGGTGGTGGATCCTGCTTCATTAGACGAAAAACTTGGGTATCAGATCATCCGGAGTATTACTTATTTGACCCAACATCTATCCATGCTGCTGCTTTTGCCATTTGTTGCCGTTGCCACTCCGCAGTTTCTTCGTCTAATAATGGTCAAATACACACCCTCCATGCCTCGGACGAAGAACCTACGGAGCACTAAGACGTACACATACCGTTCGTACGTCTTGGTCCTGTGACTTTGCGGAAGAAAAACACCGGTGCATGGATGAGAAGCAAGCCTTGAGGAATGAAGCCTGATTTTGTAAAATCGAAAGGAGTTGTAGCGATTCACATACCATGTTGATAGGTCGGTGTGTTGGAAAGTGTTTCATCGCGCTCATCAGGTGTGAGAATTTTTGATCTTTCGAGTTCTAACATGGACTACTAGCCTGCTAGAACGGTGTAGAAGAAGAATAACTTCTCAAATGCTCATCAAACTCCTATCAGTAGTTAAAACTGTGCCCTCAAAACGAAATAGATTATAGTGGCTTACATACCATGTTGATGGCTTCGAATTACTCCATGGAAATAACCGATTCTCCTGTAAAGCGCCTACCAGCAACGTGATGGCGAGAAGAAATCCCACGCCAAATGTAGAAGCTCTTGACACTATCGATCCTTCCGGAGACCCTAGCATGTGATATGGACTGCTAGCTGCTGAGGCGGTGTCGAAACTTCCTGGTATTATCTTTAGGCTCGGATAAAGACTCTATGTAATGCTGGAAGTGCGGATGTCGATGAAACCTGTTGCGTTCGATTTTTTGTCAAGAATACGTTGGAACTTGTTGTGGACACGGCGGCTGGTTGTAAGATATAAGAGGGCGCCGATATCTATGTGATTAAGTTACCTTCAATGATTTGAACAAGATGACAAGAGAATGAGAGGTTACATACGGGTGGGCTCTTGAATAGGATAGCTCCCAATAACCCTAAGGAACTCGGCTCCAACACTTTCTACGGTAATAATTAGATGGATAATGACGTAACCAGACTCAGTAGGTAAAGTGATCAATTGCTCAGCCCAAGTGGTGGTGGAAATGTGCGCTGTAACACCATCCCTTCTCAACGAAATGAAGCGACAACTTGAATTGCCGGGGTGGCCTCGGAAACGACAGACGAATTTATTGATATGGGGCATGTCGGCGGGAGCCTACGAAAGTGGATTCCCGTACTTAAATACATGGAGGTATGTGTGATGATGAGAGAGACTAATCGGAGTCTCAATCGAATAATTTGTTGCGGTTATGAATTTGCAACTTGCGAGACCGGGTGCAAGGAGAGAGGTGATGTATGTAGGATGGATTGGGACAAGCAGTTTATTGAATCCCAAAAGTGTGTGATGTGATGATGAGAGAGGCCAATTTGCCTATCTTGGGTAGGCATTGGAGGCGAGTATTGCCGTTTAGGAACACTGCTCACAATGGGCGCATGTTTCAAAACTAAATCTTCATCCGTTAGCCAATGGCTGTGCCAAAGTACAAGATTACCTCAAGCTACGGTTGTGGTGAGGATTAATCACCTTACTAAAAGAGAATATCATCTTGTCCTCTTTTATTGTATTCGTGCTGTTGCGTGGAAGTTGCATTTGGGGTATTCGGTGCTGAGGTATGTGAAGCGGGAGTTAGAGCCAAAGCAAGGTAGAACCCTAAGCACTCGACACACCCGGTTTCCATCATGTTATGGATAGTCCCATACTCCTGCAGTCTTGTTCAAGAAATATCTTGAGAGAGCGTTAAATCATCCCTCAGAAGTAAGTTGAAATCATCTCTCGGAAGCAAGTTTAACATGCTAAACCCAAAACTCCGATAAAATTAGCAGCAATAAAGTCACCAGAGCAAAACACTTACAGTAAACCATAGTCTAAAGTATCATGAGCTTCGACATTCCTTTTTCGGATTCCGAAATATTATTCGCTGGCTAACACTTCTCGCATGTGAGGTTCCAAACCGGAGACTATGAGGGCCAATAAACAAAATATTGAAGATTGATTCTGATATTTGAGGTGAAGAAGCTCCCGATTGGCTGATCTTTGAGTGAATCGAGCCATAGAAGAAGTTGTGATCGAGTTGTTTGAAGGTATTGGATGAAATTGTAGAAAGTGACGAAAACTCCTCGGTTTCTTCCAATTGTTTTCAAGCAGCATCTCGAAGACGAGCTCCGGCCTGCTTTCTATAGCAAAATTAACTACTATCCTCAACTGTCTAGATCTGGACGAGATGAATGGAGCACATACGTCAAAATACAGACCCGAACCCCCACCTGAGTTAGGATTCCAGTAGTCGTCGATGGAGCTATGACAACGATCCTAGAACCTCGAGAAGCCACTGCCAGGATCCATCCGTGGTAGCTCCACTTATCTCTGGAAAGCGATGGTGGAGGTGAGAGGACCTCCTGCCTCAGTATCCTCCCACTCTTTCCCAACCCCGATATTCTGCGGGGTTAGAAGAAGTGGGGATTTTGTCCACTTTCTTTAGCAGTTAATCATTTGTCTTGACTGTCTGGGTGAGATGATTAGAGTAGAGTACATACCTCCCGAACCCTAAGCTGAATTGGGATATCAGTAGCCCGGTTTGGGCTGCTGAGCACCGCCGAAGATACTGAGCCCTTCGCCTTTGGCTACTTCGAAGCTTCCCTTAAGCTCACACCGGTCTATTACAGCCCGTTGGTGGCGACGACGAAAAGACAGTAACGACAACTCCGAACATAGAGTGGAACTATGGTACAGAATTGTGGGTTCTTCGATTACCAGGACAGTCGTAAGTAATGTTATCGTTAATATCGGTTGAAGGGAGGATGCGAAGGAGATAATAATAAAGGATGGTAATTTCCTCGTGGGTATAGTAGTAATGGAATTGTCGTTGTTATCGGCTGAGAGCTTAGAATCGAAGTTGAGTACTAGAGTGAGTAAATGGAGGGGTAAGAAAGAGATAGTAATAGGGGATCGGAGGTTCGGTTGTGAAGTAGTAGTAAGTGGGTTGTCGTTGTTGACTGTTGAGAGTTTGGAGGATGTATTGAGTGGAGATTCCATCTATAATGGATCCCTCTCCCGGCATGCTTTCCAAGCCCTATTAATATTAGAAATAAGGATCTAGACATGCTCCTGTTAACCAACCTGGAAGTTCTTTTCATAGGACCAACGAAATAAGTCAGTCTAGGTATTAGCGCAAGGCACATGTGTAACACAGACTGAGAGTAGAACATAGTAAGTTAGTTGTGCTACGTACTGAGCGACCTCTTGCTTCTTTCCGGCCTGCACTTTGGAGCTTTGCATGCTATGCGGATGATCTTACTCTACCTATTCTAAACAAAAGTGAATCAAACAATACGGAGTACAATGCAAATAACAAGTAAAAAGGTTTCAGAATGTGTCGCCGCAAAGAGGGTTAGTGTTTGTAATCTAACATCCTAATTTCTCATGCATATCGGCATTTCCGTGGTGTACGTCTGGGAGAATAATATAGGAGTCTCACAAACTAGTTACACCAAGAGGACGTGTATATATGTTTTTTTGTGTCCATCATAGACCTACGGCATATAACAAATATGATTCTAAACAAAAACAAATATCGATCGGCTTCTCCGCGAAGACAGTAATATGGAACTTTGTAGATGATATTTACTTCCATTTCCGATTAAACTGAATGACGTTCTCTGATGTAAATGTTCCATGGGCTTCTCACAGACAGGCGGCCTGGAAGGACTATTGAATGTATGAAGTCTCCGGCGGTCATAGTATGCGGGCATTATATGACCGCCATGCCAGCATTTAATTCTCCACTCCATTGATTTTTCTAGTATAAATATCCCTCTTTTCTTCTCCTTCTCCCTTTCTTTCCCCCATCAAACTACCCAGGGTTTTAACGCTCTACAACTCCTGAACCACCGCCGCCAAAACACGTCGAATCCGTATACTTTATACTTTCCAAACACAATCTTCGGGCTAGTAAAATGCTACGAGCCAATTGTCGCCCTCCTTTCTCCCGCATGGGGAACCATGCGGGTTACCTGAAGCGAGTCCGCCGTCTATTTAAAGGCGGACTGCTTCGTGTAAAGTATTAGTTGTTTTTGTGGTGGTTTGGTACTTCTTTTTACGCCGTGGACTCTTTGGCTCTTGGTCTGACAACGTCTTAGA